>Ga0247611_10000134_pt1 | contig 150780 bp, 213 predicted proteins | sample 177DNAGHGhighgp2_FD_192422 | JGI IMG/M metagenome (GOLD analysis project Ga0247611, IMG submission 192422) | Sheep rumen microbial communities from Palmerston North, Manawatu-Wanganui, New Zealand - 1770 DNA GHGhigh gp2 | ecosystem: Host-associated > Mammals > Digestive system > Stomach >...
AACGTATTTGTTCCAAACTTAGCTTGTGCACCATCCTTTGAAACAGTTAAATATCCTCCAAGATTGACACCATCTGTTCCAAGATAGATGCCGGGTTCTGTAGAAGACATGGAATCTGTTCCAGAATACATATATCTGCGAACAACATATCCACCTAATTCTTCAAAGCTTACTGTCATCCCGGCGATTTCGCCTGTTAATGCAGTAATTCGTCCGGTAATATCTGTATCTCCTTTGGCGTTCACGTTGAAGTTCGGTGAACTGACAACAAAGTGTCCGGCTTCGCTTGCAGATATCTCAATAGATCCGCCGCTGGCGATTAAAACATCGCCACCAGATTTAACTTCAAAATGCCCTTCGCTTTCAATAAACAGATCTGCTCCGGATTTGATATTCATGTCTGAACCACTGTATAGGTTCAGCAATCCACCGGTCATAATATTAATATAAGCAGGATTTTTACCTTCTGAAGTAGTTTCAGCCGATCCTATTTGGATATAGGAATCGTCGTCTCCAACTTCCGCATAACTCCCATCTACGTTATGCAAACCGGTTTTTACTCCTCCAGCTGGACGATTTCCGTCAACTGTCGCATACATCATAAGAGCAGCGTTGGATCCGATGTTCAATTCCTGTCCAACAGAAGCATGGATCATGTCAGTTGTAATAGCCCCTACTAACGCTTCTTTTGCAGAAAGGAAAGCCGTAACGACCTGATCTGAAGTAAGTCCCTTGCCGGTGAGACCTGTTCTGAACATCCAGTCTCCCCAGGAATCTCTTTGATCGGCTATTAAGATTCCACGACCAGTAAGCATCATGGCTCCTGATCCATCATCTGCTTCAAAAATAAGATTGCCTTTAGGATCTGTCCACCAGTTTGAAGCGCCGCCTAAAATGAGAGCTTTGTTTGCTTTAATGTTGCCTTCAAGAAGGTCAGAAGAAAGCGTTCCGGAAGAGGTTAATGCAGCCGCTCTTTTATAAACAGACTGTTTGCCTTTGGTTTCTTTTGCTACTTCTGCGATTCTCGTTAAGACATCCGTGAAATCATGTTGATCAATCAGCGATAACTTAGTATTAATTTCAAGCGTAGTTAACCACGGTTGGTCATAACATTTATCTATGACATCAATGTAAGCCCACTGATTGATGTTGGCATCAGGATCAACCAAATGAACGGCATCCGTAATTTGAATATCCGGCCAGCCTGTCTCATACATATCGTCAATTGAAAAATGCTGATCGAGGTTAGAGCCATATAAATCAAGGAAACCAATCTCGTATGTTATTTCAGGTTTTGATATCTCCTGTAGATTGTCCATGGCATCCGTATACATCCGGATCTCATCGCCTTCGACAAACTGGTCTTCCTGCCAGTATCCTTCTCTTAGGAGATCCCCTAATTCCTCGGTTAAAGAATTATCTTCGGCTTCTATCAACGCCTGCGCGTTTCGAAGATCATTAAGATTCTGCCCATATGTTAAATCTGCAAGATCAGCAAATTTTTCCATCAATGGATTGATCCCGATAAGCTCACCTTCAGACCGAAGGCTGTTGATGATTTTATATCCTTTGTTGCTGAGATATAAAGTTCCTTCAAAGTCTTGAACCCTGAAATAATGATTATCGTTTAATTCACTGTGTATAACAATTCGGGCATAATAAGCGTCTCCGGTTATTGTGATTGACCCCGAACCAGTTGCAAGCATCGACCTCTGATAAACTTTATCAATGTTATATAATACAATGTAAGAATCATCCGGTAGATCATATTGATATACTGTATCTTTATAAACCTTAATATTATTTGTTCTGAACCATTCAGAGGAATTTTCTTCAACGCCCGTCAAGGCATTAATAAGTCCGGGAAAAACAGAAGTATTTGCAAGTTCATTATCTGACGGGAAATCAATAGAATCATAAGAAACAACCTTTGTTGAAACAACTTTTTCAATAGAATCGTTCTGCCATATATAACCTTTTGTAGTATCCAATGTAAGATCGAATCCCTGAGGAATTTCCTCGTCTGTTGTGAACACCCAATAAAAGGAATAAGGACTTCTAAAAGCATAATTTCCAACAGGCATTTTACTTGTTGTATGATAGATATACTTTTCAAAAATCCCTTTATATAGCATGTCTCTTTGATTACAGTAATAGATCACCTTAGAAAACTGAATCGCAATTCTTTGTTCTTCTGCCGTTTTCATTTGGGTCCATTCATTTTCTGAACAGAAATATAAAGCTTTGGTTCGAATGTTGAAGAAGTAAGTGTCATTTCTGTAGTATGGGGCATTTTCACCTATAAAGACTCTGTGCCAGTTCGTTTCTCCGCGGGCTCCATAACAGAAATACAGCTCGCCTTCCTGATTCGACATAATATAATATTTATAATACCATCCGTATGTATTCTGAATAGAATCTGTAGATGGAACAGGACCTCTTTCATCAGCAAAATAAGTTGGATGTTTTTCAGTCGCAACGGTTGTTTCGTTTTGCAAAGAAGACAATACAGCCTCATCCGAAACTTGTTTTGCTGACAGTTTTCCTGACATGGACATAGAACAGAAAAGATAGAACCGATCGCCCGGTTTAAGTTGCTTATCTGATTTATCCATATGCAATACAATCGCAGCCGGATCAGTATCGTTTAAACCGTAGTCATAGTCCTTAGGATTACCGCTATCGTTTAAATAAAGACTTCCATCCGGCTTCATGATTGCCTTTACATAGGCAATATCCCATGTGATAGGATAGGTATTGTGTATGATATATACAACACTTCCGATACCGGACACAGGATCTCCATTATCTTTAAGCTCTTTGGCGACGTGCCAAGAAAAATAGTTTCTCTTGGCTTCATCGTAATCCGTTCTGTAAAGAACTCCATGATCTCCCTGATTTGTGTCGAGATTAAGAACAAGCTTTGGTTCATCGCCTTCATTGGCTGCATAAGAACTGTAATTTTTGACAGCAAGTTTTGCCATACCTGTATTTGATTCAAGGATCTCGCTTAGCTTCTGTTCATTTTCAATTAATGCTCTTGCAGCCGCTTCGCTTTGTTCATAAAGCACAGGCATGTTTTGCTGGTAAGATGCCATCCTTTGAAACAGGTTGTCCGACAACAATCCAACTTCCCGATAATAATCAAAACATAAAAGGAAAGGGAAGTAGTTTTTAACTTCAACACGTTCAGACGAAAGTTCATAACATTCTCCTGTCCTCGCTTTGTATACTGGATAAGCCTTACCTGTGGTTTTATTCCAGACGTAACTTCTCGACATAAAATCAAGATCGCTGTAAACCAACTCAGAAGAGAACGTTAAATCGTCAGTCGTTGTAAAATAGTATGGGATATCATCTTTATCAAAAAATACAAGTTCTGTTCCAGCCCTGAAAGTTGCAGAATGAATATTATACTCATTGTGATAACAAACCTGAATAGAACACATACCGTTCTGATCACCGTAAGAACCGTATGCATATAACCGTGTAACCATTGTGTCGGTATTAACAGTTCTCGTAATGTTTTTCAGATTTTTATCATAATGAACTTCAAACACGTTTATATCTGAGTAGACTTCTTTGGGAATTTCTCCAGGTTCCAATTCTCGTGAAAAGGGATTCATGGGAACAATATCGACAACACGTCCTGTGACTTGCTCTCCATATTCGTTTGTATAAACACCTTCTCCGTGATAAATCGGCTTTGCGTCAAACAACTCGCATAAGTTTTCGATTAGTCTGAACGCACCCGTATTTGAAGAGGCGTTAAGAGATCTCTTTTTTATTATTGTGTTATCATAGTCTTCAACAAAGTTGGCAACTTCTCCAACGTGCCATCCTGTTCCCTTGAGGATTGTCGTGAGAATTTCTTTTGCGGTTCCGGTGTTATTGCTTTCTTCGTCTGAAAACTCTAAATCAAGCGCTTTAGATTTTAATAATTGCGCTATGTGTCCAGCCGTCACTTCAACTGTTTTCGCATTGGTATTATGTATGACTTTCTGTTCGGATATAATATACCAATCCGTTTCGTTTTCAGTTTGAAGTTTTATCTTATAGTCTGCAATCAAATACTGAATGCGAAAATTTTCTTCTTCTCCTTCATCGGTAATGCATGTTGAAGGAATACTGAAAGAAAGCTCCTTCCAGCCGTTGCGTTCAGTCTTGACATAGACATCTTTAGCCTGTCCGGAAACGTCAGATGTATTATCATACAGGTTACAGACTTTTCGATTTTCGTAATCGCAGATATCCAGACAAAGACTGCGCGAAGCCTTTAACATGTACTCACCACCTTATTATGAATATGTTGGCTTGAAAATAAATCTCAAGCTTCTTAGATTAACATTAGATACAGGATCAATTGTTATTTCGTTCATTGGGATAATCATCGTCTTTTCATTTCCGGTTCCCTCGATAACTTTATTAGTCTTGAAATGATGAAGATCTATCTGCTCTGTTATTTTTACCCATTCGTCTACAATAAAAATATATTTACCGACAATATCTTGATGTAACATATTTAATATCTCGATAATGTAATCATTATTATAATTAATAAAAACATTCCGAATCGCCGGGAACGATGGGGCCAAAGATAGAAAACCATAATCGTGATACAGGAAGTTAATCTTGTTTTCGCCATTTCCGGAAACAATTGTTTTGCCGCTGATAGGATCAACTACAACTTCTTTTCCTTCTGGCGTAACAGCATTTGTAATGGCAACCAGCTTCATGGATTGCCCTGTTGTGTTATTGGAAATGATAACTCCCTCGCCGACATCTCCGGCAAGCGCCACTCCTAAAGCGGCATATTCCTGTCCGGGATTGGCTAATTTAATTTGAAGAGGATTTGAATGATAAACAATCAGGTTTGTAAACTCTCTGTCTTTATCCATCTCTTCTTTTTCAAACACAGCGGAGTTATTCATCAGATCATCATGATATTTTTGAGCTCTTGTGTGCACTATAATATCAGATCTCGCAAAAGGGTAAAAAGCTTTCATCTTGATTGTAACAACACCGTTTTCGTAGTTTTTTAAATCAAATTCTACTGGATCTGTTACAGTCGCGGTATAATAACACCACGGCCTTTTATCAAAAATTAGCTTGCCTGATTTCCCTTTTCTGAATAAATTAAACACCTGAGACATAATGCCTTTATCGATTCTGGAATCTTCAAAAAAGCATCTCAGAGTAAACTCTTTTGGGGAATACCAAGAGCCGTAATAATATCCTCCATTGTGGCCTTCATAAGTTTCAATATAAGACTCGAAACTTGCTGGACGATAAACGAATACATCTTCCAAATCAGGAGCGTATTCCAGTCCTAATGTAGCAATATCTGTGCCACAAAAAGAAAAACCTCCGGCCATGTGTATTCACCCACCTTTCTATTATAAATTGAGAAAAGGGGAGAGAGTTTATCCTCTCTCCCCGAAATACGTTAATAATAATCAGCGCGGCGAGAGAACGAAAAGGGATTCGTTCTCGTAGCCGCGTCTTCTCTCCATTATGCTCGTTTTCGAAACGGGAGAAAATCAAAGAAACATAAACGGTTTAAAAAGCATAACGGGCCAAATTAAAACCTTCTTTGTTGAGTTGCTTTGTGAAGGCTTTGCCTACACGCCTTGCAACATCTTCATAATCAGCATCATCCTTTAATTCGGCTTGATTAATCGTAATGTTAATATCTCCGATTGAAGTATTGTTTCCATACTTCGTAGTATCCGGAGCAAGACTTGGAGAAACAGAAACATAACGCAACGCCTCGGTTAATCCCATAAGAGCTTTTGTGTCATAAGCGGATAAGATAGATTCCGGCTGAGATTTTGTTCCGTCGACCCATGCAAGGCCTGTAAAATCAATCTTACCTCCGTGCTTATATTGTTTGACTGTTCCTTGCGCTCTCTTGTAGAAATCTTCAAGCTGTCGATATCCATATGCATTAGCGTTGCTTCTGTCGAGAAGGGCTCTTTCCTGATCATATATCTTTTTCAGTGCAGTAGTTGCTTCGTTCCATGAATTATATCCAGAATATCTTTTGCTTCCCCAATAGAATTCATAATGCTTTTTCGGAGAAGGAGTGTTTTTAGGCGGATTGCTTCCGCCGCCTCCACCGTAAGTCGTCGTACTTCCGCCGCCACCAGAGGTAACAATGTATACAGGAGTAGACACTGGTTTTTCTTCTTGTTGAGACTTATATAATTCAGCATCACTACCGACTACTTTGCTGTACTTATCATATGATTCATCAACAGCCGCCTGAGCAACACCTGTTGTATCATCTGGTGTTCTCGTCCAGAAATACTGGGGTCCGGTAGTAGCATATTGACCATAATCATATTGATAACCAGGAATAGGCTCAACTTTGTAAGTCCATTCTTTCATCTCAGACATTTTATCCAGAATTTCATGGTTGTCTGCAAATTCAGCATTATCAACAAGAGAAGCCGCATAGTTATCGTAGGCTGTGCTCCACTGATGTTCAAGAATCCATTTGCCGTTTTCTGAAGCGTTCATGTAATCCTGAGACTGCTTCATAAAATCGAGGAATTCTTCTTTATTGGACATCAATCCCATAATCTGATCCCAGTATGTATCAGTGTGGCCATACATTTTATCCCAGGTGTCTTTCCAGCCCTGTTCCATACTCTGTTGCATCTCAGCAGAAGAATTCTTGTAATCTTCATTGTGTTCTTTCATCCATGCAAGATATTGATCGTAATCTTCATAGGAGTTACCCATGATATCCTTAACCTGATCCATGAAGTTGCCAGAGTTTTCGAGAAGCTCCTTAAGATCTTCTTCATGAACTTGGATATAATCGTCTTCGGCCTGAATCTCATCATCAAGTGCATCCATTGCTGCTTGAGCTTCGTCTTCTGTAATATTCCAAGACAGTTCCTTTTGAAGGTCAGAGATTTGTCTCCGAAGCTCTTTTGCGTCTTTGGACCGTGTCGGATCCATGGAAATAAGAGCAAGCTGTTTTTGATACTCAGCCAGAAGCTCGTATTTATCTTCTGCATCAATGGCTGCTTTACGGGCATTCAATCTTTCATTGATTAGATTCTTTTCGTTTTGAAGAGTTTTCTTGTGCTCTTCTCTTGTCTTCTTCTCAAGATTCCATTCATCCTGCTTTTCTTTTTTAATCACATTTAAGATAGAGTTTTGAACATTGACCTCGCCTTGAAGCATTTCTCTCCGCATCTTTTCCTGTGCTTTAATTTCTTTATCGAGAGTATCTTCAATGTTTTTAGCAAGCTTTTTAATATCTTCCTGATTCTTTTCAATAAGCTTGTTGTTTTTCTCAATCGTATTATTTGTCGAGGCAAGCGTTTCCTCCATCTTCTTAATCTCAGCATCAATCTTTTTATAAAGCTCCGGATCATCCTTTGCTGCATCTCTTTGCTGTTCGAGAAGATCGATTTGCTCTTCTATTGCTTCAGCACGTTTCTTTTGAGTTTCGTTATCCCATTCGAGAGCGTGTCCATAGTTAGTCAGCTCGCTTCTGTTTTGATATCTTGTTTCCTGGAACTGGATTAATCTAAGTTCATGCTGATAGTTGTTATCCTGCTCTTGGAACTGCTCAACTGCGTGAGAGAAATCAGTTTCGCGAACCTGACGAACGATGGAAGCATAATCATTTTCTGTTTGCAGAATTTCTTCCCGAAGAGCCATAATCTGTTCGCGCAAAGCTTTCCATTGCGTAGAGCCTTCTTTCAACTTTCCGCTGTTAAGAAGTTCTTCCATTGCTTCCAGTCCGCTTTGCTTGACTCTAAGGTTTTCAGCCGTCAGATCTCTTTGAACATCCAACATGGCTTTATAGTTTTCGTAATCTCCTGCGTCTTTATAACCTTGAGCAGCAATCTGTGCCATCCTCAGTTCATGTTGAGCTGATTTGTTGGCATCTTCGTATTGCGTTGTAGTTTCCAGAACATAGGACTCTTCAATCGCCTCGTTATTATCTCTGATCGTTGCGGTAAGCTGAGCCATGGCTGCTTCGTATTCAAAGATTGCGGAACGTGCGCTAAGCCAAGCAGGGGAGCCTTCTTCGAGAGTGGCCATCTGCTGTTTGAGTCCATCGATAGACGCTTGATAAAGCTTTAACTGGTCTGCAGAATAGGCATTTTGAGATGCAAGAGCTCCACGATAAGCTCCATACTGATTCTCCTTCTGATAAATACCAGACCATGTTGAAAGCATATCTTGCTCATGACTAAACGGCTCAAGAGCATTCTGAAGATCTGTTGCAATCTGAGAAATTTTCGCCTGTTGTAAGTTTTGAGTTTCAGTTAAAATCTGGTTCTCTATTTCCGCATTTTGTTCTTTTAATTTCCAGATGTTATCGCGGACAGTAATCCAGTCTTGTGTACCTTTTTTGTATGTCTTCAGAAGCTTTTCCCATTCTTCAATCTGATAGTTATTCATTTCAATGTCGTTTCGATAGTTTTGAATCTGGGCTTGCGTTACAGCCGCATAGTTTTCAAACTGCCCTTTAGCAAGATAATTCTGTGCTCTAAGGCCTAACATAGTTGAAGCATGGGAAATAGGTTTATCTTCGTTCGCATGCTTGGTTTCAACAATATTAATCTTCTTTGAGTTGATTGCGTCAATCTCATTATCAATTTTAGCCATAGATTCTTTTGCGGAATCAATGGCTTCTGCGAGCTTATACCATTCTTCTGAACCAACTTTAACCTTGCTTAACTGACTTTCAAGTGCGGCAATGTTAGCAGAATATTGATCTTTTAATCTTAATTGAGCTTCAATCTCATCGTTTAACGAATTAAGATAACCCTGATAGTTGTTGGTCGTTTCATACCTTGTCTGACGCTCTTGTGCCATTGTGACATCATGCTCACGACGTTTGATGTAATGGCTTTGTCCTTCGAGTAACGCGTCAGTCGCAGACTTTCCGTTATTGCCGCTGTTGCTAGGTCTTGTCGTAGGTCTGGAATAACTATTTCCGGGTCTTGCACTTATTCCAGACATGCCTAACTGAGACAAGAAGGATTGGACATCTATGTGACCATCGCTTAATAAGGCCTGAATATCAACAGAAGCATAGGTTCCAAGCAAGGACATAATGACATCCAGAACCCGTTTTTCTTCGTCTCCAAGTTTAGCCGCAAATTCAGAAAGCTCAAGCTGGCCCTCTGCGTTAACGTGGATTAAATCTCCGATCGGCATATTATAGGAGAATCCTTCGGTCCCTTCAAGGAAACTAAACAGAGAAGCAACGGTATCACTAAACTGCTGAGAGATGATAGGCTGAACCTGATTTAACAACTCATCCAGTTTTTCTTGAGACATATTGGCGAGTTGATCAGCATCATATGGAAGTAAACCAGCAAGAATATCCAGCGTTTGGTCTCCACGCTTTTTCATTCGATTCAGTTGCTTACCGGATTTTCCTCTGGCTCTATTGATTGCACCTTGCTGATCCTGGAGATCTTCCATCTGCTTCGTCAGCTTCATTTCAGCCTGTGCAGCATCTGTTCCGCCTTTGGCAAGGTCTGTTATCGTTTCAGATAATCCATCTACTCCCTTTGCGTATTTAGCAACATCCGCTGCCTTGCTTGCGGCCCAGTTGCTGTTTAACGCTTTGAGAGCGGCATTTGATCCATTAGCGGCTTGTTCAAGCTCTGGGAATTTAGAGATTATTTCATCGTAGAAACCTCTTAAATTCTCGTCGCCTTTCATTTTATCAAGAGTTTCACGTAATCCGATACTGTTAAACTGACCACTATGATAATTATTACCAAGAGATGCTTGAGCAATTAAATCATAATATTGATAATCTTTGCCGGCCCCATTCATTTGAGCGGTCATAAACTGGTTGTAATCAGCCGAAGTTAATGTCCCGTTACTTAACAATCCCATGGCTGCAACAATACCGTTGTTGCTCATAACGGCGTTGGTCCAGTTGCTGTCCCAAACAGGATTACCATTTTCATCTTTTTGGTTCTGCACATAGTCCCAGAAATCACCATCGGCTTGTGGATTATAAGTATCGGCCATTCCCTGGAGCACTTGAGAACCTTTAAATTCATATGTGCTTTGTCTTAATCTGTCTCTTGCTTCCTGATATGCTTGAGAAAAATCCTGAGTGGCAGCGTTGGATGCGCCTTCAAGAGTGTCAGCATATTCATTGAGACGAGCAGCTGTTTCATCATCAGCTTTAGTAGCTGCTTCTCTTAACGTCTCAATAAGCGAATCAAAGTCAGTAGCTTCACTTAAATCAATTTCTTCAAGCTCATCAGTTGTTTTATCAATATCAACACCCTTTAAATCTTGTTCAATAACATCTTTTACATTAGAAAGAATTTCATCTCTTCTTTCGTTAATCATACCAAGAATAGATTCTTGTCCGCCAGATGTTTTCATCTGTTCAGAAACATAATCTTGATCTAATCCAAGCAGAGATACAATATCGCCCTGTTTTGAAATCTCTTCAGGAGAAGTTGCCGCTATATTGGCTCGTTCAACGGAAGCAAGATCGCTAAAGTATCCGCTTAATACCTGGCCTCTATCAGAACTGCGACCACTCGATAGTAATCTTACGTTGGTTGCTTTTTCCGCTGCGTTTCTGTCTCCGGCAAAATCTATACTGGCAAGCCACTCAGCATATTTTTCAGCAAAATCTTCAGGCAATTTACCTTCCGATAAAAACTTTTGTAAAGCAGATCCAGCGTCGCCCATATCGGAGAACATTGCGTCCCACATCTTTACAAGAGGGCTATCTTTACCGTTATTATCGATTTCAGATTGATATCTTGTTCTTATACCGTTAAGTGTTTCTTCGTCCCAATTTTGATTCGAAAAACCATTTTCACCAAACAGTTTTCTTGATGCAAATCCATATTTATCTGTAGCCTTACCGCCAAATAGAGCCGTATTATATGCTGCTTGTAAATCTGTTTCTGTTACACCAGATCCTTCTTGCGAAGCGAGAGTTAACATATACCGTAAGTTTTCATCAATACCGGATAAATCCTGTGTCTTGTTATTTACAAGTAACGAGGCTCTCTGCCTTAATGTCAAATTTGCATAAGGACCATTCTCTGAGCCAAATATAGCCTGCCGTGCTGCTCCATATGCTTTAGCATTTGTCTTGCTCTTTGCGTCAGCAGCCCTTTGGGCTTCGGCTAAACTCGTATAAAGATTTTGTGTTCCTTTATTTACCTGAGCTTCTCCACTTTGAACAAAAATTCCAATAGTACGGATATAATTCGCCAGAGCGTCATTTGTTCCGTCGAAATATTTTGCAAGAGTTTCTGTGTCAACATCAGGTCCAAGTTCAGAGATGTCAACTGCACCGAGCATAAGCTTGAACGCTTCAACAAGAGTTGTATTAAGCTCATCCGACTGAGCAGTAATTGAAGCTTGCAGTGTGGCTTTTGCATCAGTAGAAGACTTGCCCCACATGGCTTTTATCTGATCCCTTGTATATCCGGTTACAGAAGTAAGTTCTTGAATAATAGTTTCATCTATCTCTTCAAACGCTTTATCTGTATCAAGCTGATCTAACGCTGTTTGTCCTCTGGCAAGCTTTTGTTGATTAGCTGTTTGCGTTTGAAGCGCTGCTATTCTATCGGTTTGGATCTCGCTGGACATGCTCTCATACAAAGCTTGTCCTGCATCATTTTGCGCAGTGTCCCTTGTTTGAGTACCAGTGTATTCATAATGTCCGTTTCTGATAGCATTTTGCCTGCGTAGAGTTTCATTTGCATCAGTTTTACCATTACGTTTGACGAAACCTCTACTATCGACAGTGTAACCTTCGGGTGGAGTATATTCACCTTCAACCCATTCATAACCAGCAAGAGCAGCTGTATGTGCGTCAAAGTTGCTTCTCTCGGACTCGCTTAATTCATTTCGTTCAGTCTTAAGAGATTCTGCCGATATAGATCTTCTCTCAGTCCGAATACGTTCAGCCTCGGCTGTCCAGAATTCTGGCCTTGCATAATATTCGTCCTGAGAAGCGCCTGTAATCTGCATAACAGCTTCACGCTTTTCGGCTGCTGTGCCTGAAGCAAGCTTTGCGTCCAGCTGGCCTTCTTTGTTCATTTCAGTTCGAATATTAACAACGGCTTCGATTGCAAACCGTCCACCCTTTTTAAGCTGTTCGACATAGTTTGCTGTTCCAGCTAAAAGATCTCCAGCCTCTTCAAGTTCTTTTAATCCTTCAATCTTTACTTGGAATTCCAGTTTGTTCTCATAATTATCCAGTGAAGTTTCAAGTTCTTCTAATCGCTTGTCTCCTCCAAGTTTTTCATACAGAGCTTTATCTTTATCTTTAGCCTGAAGCAAGCCGAGATATTCATTTGCTCCGCCCCAACCGTTTAAATACTGAGAAGCAATATTAGCTCTATACTCGCCTTCTTGGTCTCCTATTTTAACTCCTTGCCCAATCTGATCTCTGAAACTAGAAAGTCCTTGAAGTTGCTGTCTAGAAGTAAGAGAAGTTAAGCCGACAGCCCGATTAGCAATAGTAGTGTTTATAAAAGCAGACTCTTCTTTTGAAGCTTGACCTGTTATTGCTTTGTTGTACAGATCCTCACCAAGAACAGTTTTTAACGCGTTCTGTTGTTCAGGTGATAGATACTTAATATTATTCTTAGCAATGTAAGAATCAATATTCTTTAATTCACCTAAACCTGAATTGTATTTCGACTGATATCCATATTTATAGCTTTCATAAGCAGACCGAATGTTATTGTTATTCTGCCAATTTGTTTCTGGCCTATTTAATCCGCTTTTTGCGACCCAATCTTCATAGCTTAATAAAGCTCCGTTTTCTTGTGTAAACTCATCGTTATATTTGTTTAACGCACTTCGATAATCTGCGTCGACTAAACTATAAGACGCTCTTCCACCATTCTGAAGAACGTTTAATGCATCAGAAGACAGTTCAGCTAATTCAGAATTCGTATAAGTTCTATTTGCTGTATTTGATGATTTGCTGTACAGATAGGTAAGAATAGTATCAAGAATATGTTCTGGCGCAGAAATAACATTGCCTTCTGTGTCAACATTTACACCTTGCATAATTGCCGCAAAATCTTCTTGACGATTTAAAACATCCCAGGCTTCGATATTGTTTTCATTGACATAGTCGGCTAGATCCTGAATATCTTTAAATTGATTATTCAGCATCATATCAAGAATAGAATCAGCCGCTAAAACAGAACCATTTTTCGATTCCCATGCTTGTTTCGACGTTTCCAGACCATTACCAAAGTGATTCTGAACAGCTACAAGATTGGAAAACTGATTTTCCAAGTTTGATCTAACTTGAGAAACAACTTCTGCGCTTACTTCTGCGCCATTGGCAGCAGCGTCAACAGCGGCTTTCATTTCATCCGAAAGAAGATCATATGCTTCAACAATTTTATAATCTTCGATATCTTCTAGTTTTGGTATTACTTTACGAACGCCGGTTAAAATTTTTTCGAGATCGACAACACGTCCCGCGTGAATATCAAATTCGTTTCCGGACTCAACCCCATCGAAAGAAGTAGCGTCTTCGTATTCGGAAGCTCCTCGATACACCAGCCCGGTTTCACGACTCGTATACCAGGAAGCAGCTCTTGCTTTAGCTGTTGCTGCTTCTTTATCATCAAGAGAATCTAAAAACTTTCCTTCCGGGTCATATACACGATAGCGCCCATATTGTTTTTCTTCGTTGGCTACTTCAACAATATCTCTGTATTCTGCGTTTGCATCGTTTTCAGCGTTTTGTCCTTCAAACGAAATAACAGAGCCATCTATATCAGTAACTTCATATGAAGTATTTTCTTGTTGTTCTCTTTTTGCTCGGGCTAATTGAGCCTGATATTGACGTTCATTTGTTATTGTTTGGGCTCTGGCTTCAGCTTGAGCTGTGTCTACAGCTTCTAATTGCGAGGCTAATCTTTCAGCTTCTTCAACGGTGTATTTTCTGTCTGGATTGTTTTTATCAATATAATAATCCCCAGTCTCTAACTTATATGCGCCGTTCTCTGGTTTGATAACGGAAGTATAACCTTCAAGAGAATTAGATATAGTAGCGACAACATTTTCAGCTGTTATAGCACTTGAACTTTCAATATTATTAAAGCCTAAAACATTTCTTATTGTATTTGCAATTGCTTGCGTTGAAATGTCAATAAGACCGCCATTTGTTGAAGGTAAAGAATTATATATATGTCGCGCTAACGGTTCGATATATTCTTCTGGAATAAAACTGTAATCTTCACTTGAAAGAAATTTTGATATCTCGGGAATTACTTGATCTTCTAAATTTTTGTTTCGTCCTTTTGTCCTTGTTGGATCATTCCAATATCCAGCAACAGCATTAAAAACTTCGTCTGGTAAATCTTTGGCGTTTCCAGAAATGCCTGCACGCAAATAATTTTTCCAAAAGTTTTCATTTTGTCCGATATATTCTGTTGGAATATCATAAACCGATAAATCAGGTGCCATTAAGGCTTCGCTCATTACTCTTGCAAAAGCATTATAATTTTCAACATTCTTATGAGGTAAGCTAAATGGGTTTTTATCGCTTCCTGAAATATGTGTTTTAGTTTTATCGGTTATAGTTACTTCACCAGTTTCCTGATTAACAGCAAATCCTGCCATTGACAAAAGACCGGAACTGTCTTTAAACCATGCATTATCTGCCTCTTTGGCTGTTGTTGCAATTTGAGCAGAAATATCAGAAACATTTCCATATAAATTTCGAGCTTTTATATTTTCAGCTTCTTCTTTGGATTCATTTAAAATATGATCAGCATACTCTTCAACAGAAGGTTTCGCATTTTTGGCTGCATCTCCAAGAGCAGAGGTGCTTTTAGCAAGATTATCAAGATTTTCCGAAGCATTGTTTGCTGTTTCTCTTATATCATCAAATGGTAGTTTAATGTTAAATTTCTCGGAAAGGCTAGTAAGTATTTTTTTGTATTCTTCGGTCTCTTCGTCTGTTCTATTTGCCCCAAGATTTTTTAATTCCGTCGCTCGATTAATCTGATTTGCAATATTATCATTTGTTGATTTTTGCGCAGTTGTAATGCGATCGTAGCGTTCTTCTGCAGTTTCAGTCCTATTGGTTGCAACAATATTTAAACCAAGAGCCGATATTCCTGCGACTGCAGTTCCAATTGCAAGACCGGCAAGAGAACCACTTTTTAACCCAACCATTAAGGATACAATGGGAATTAAACCCGCAAGAACACCAGGAAGTTTCGCACCAGAAGCAATAAGATTGTCAACGCCCTGTATTGCATTCGACAAGAATCCTAAAACGTCACCTGCAATATTACTGGTCACTAAATCATTAACCAGTTCATCGTAAATATTTTTGAGATCAGTCATAGACGCAGCAAGACTCTTAGTGTAAATCTCATATTTCTTGTCTGTAATACCAGAAGACTCTCCGATTAAATCCATATATTTATCGATGTCGCCTTCGGACATGCCTTGCATGATTGCAGAGAAGTTAGAATACATCCGCGTTCCGGCAATAGCATTGGCTAATTGCTGTTGTTCCGCGTCAGAAATATTATCCCATCTCTGAGACAAATCATATAAGACATCAAAAGAACTTCTCTTATTTCCATTTTCATCATATTGCCGAACACCCTGAGCCTCTAAAAGTTTGGCAACAGCAGATCCAGAAACAGCATTACCGTTTTCATCATAGATAAGTTCATTCGTTCCGACTTTGTTCATCCGTCCGAAAATGGAGTTTAATGTACGGCCTGCGACATTGCCGCCAATCTGAGTAGTTGAAGTAATGGCTGTAAGCATTGCGGCAAGCTGTCCAAAGGTAGTTCCATCAGCTGCAGCTGCTGCGCCAGCTTTTTCAATACCCTTTTCAATCTGAGCAGCGTTTGTAGCCGCATTGTCACCGAGAGCAGTGACGATGTCAGAAGCTTCAGAGGCATTATTTACTAATCCTGTATTCATTGCCACTGTAATTAACTTAGTGGCATCATCAACTTTTGTTCCAGAAACTTTAGAAAACTTCGAAATAACATCTAATCTTTCTTCAACTTCTTCATCGGATAAACCTTGACGGTACAAGGTTGCCGCAGATTTAGAAATCTCAGAAACGGAGATTTTTAACTCCTTAGCTTTATCAATTAATCTATCTCCGAGGTTTGCAATTTGATTGTCTGTCTTCAGTGTGATCATTTGAATTTCAGTCATTGTAGCATCAAATTCTTTAACGAATTTCTTTGCTTCCTGAATGGCTTTCATGAACATTTGACGACCAAAACGAGCAAGCATGTTGGTAACAGACTTACTAACAATGTTCATGCTTTGTTGCATAACAAGAGCCGATACACTTGTTTGTTTTTCAAGTTTATCTAGTTTTCCAAGATCGTCTTTAAAAGCTTGATCTGAGATTAATCCAGAATCATGCTTCTTAGTTAAATTATCACGTATATTGGAAATTTGTTCTCTGTATGCATTTGATTGTTGTTGTAGCCTGCCGCCTGGATGACGCTTATTTTCAAGACTTTCAATTTGTTTGTTGAAAGCTTTTTCATTTTGGTCTACAGTTGCAGCTTGAAGATGATCACGCGAACCTTGAATAACCTTTAAATCATTGCCAAGTTTATTAGCAGTGTCTTTAAATTGATTTCTTAAATCTTGAGAATATCTTGAATCCTTAGACATTGCCAGCAAACGTTCTTGATCTGCTATAACTTCTTTAATCTTTTGATCCCAAGCGTTAAGGGACTCTATCTGTGTGTCATACGTTCCCGATGCCTTAGCATCTGCCTCTGTAATACCTTCTAATACTTGAGAAGAAGTAAGACGAGACAGCTCGCTAAACTCCGTTCCGGCTCTTGCAAAAAGACCATATTCAGGAGAAATAGCCTTTTGAAGATTCGCTTGCTGATCTGAAGTGAGCATGGAATAAGATGGAGTTTGTATAAAGTCTTTTATATCTCTTTCATACTTTAAAGCAATTCCATTCAGCGTATCAGCTTTAACAATCGACTTAGGAATACCTTCCGTCTGACGTTGGTATTTCAGAGTTTCTCCGAAAAGATTTTTCGAAAACTCCTGCGCTTTGGTTATAATTTGCTCATAGTTACTTTGAGCCGCAACCATATCCCATGAATTCGGTCCAGAAGGAGGACCTCCTGGAGGAGTAAAAGGAGGAACAGGCGGATTGTTAGGAGGACCGCCAGGAGGTGGATTGTTTGGTGGCCCGCTAGGTGGCACCGGAGGATTATTTGGTGGAATAGGAGGATTATTTGGAGGTGTTGGTGGATTGGTGGGAGGGCTACCCGGAGGCGGATTATTGGGCGGATTTGTCGGTGGAACTGGAGGATTCGTTGGAGAAGCAGGAAGTTGCTGATTATTTGATTGACTATTCGAAGATGCATTCTTTTTAGCTTCTTGCTGTTTATGAGCCTCTTCTAATTGTTTTTCTTCATATGCTTTTGCCCATGCATGAACATCATCAGCAGCGTTTGCCTCAGTTAAAATCGAATGAAATTTGTTGTTTTTCCCCCGAATTTTATCCCAGTCATCTTGCAAACTTGAATCTAAAAGACGATTCTCGTTCAAAGCCATCTCCGCCATTATACCCGGAAGCGGATATGGCATATCTCCCCAATTCATCTGACTAAGACGAGAATATCTTGCTTGAATATCTTTTCCTGAAATTCCTGTTTTAGGTTTATTTGCCGTATTGTGATTTGCTTCGTTCGGACAATGCCCTAAGGATGCAGGATATTCTGTACCACAAACCCCACAAATCATCGTTGCGTCTGTTTGTGTCTGTGGTTGAATTTCTTTTTCAATGTTAGGAACTGGGACAACCGCAAGAGGTGTAGCCATTTCTGCAGGCGAAGTTATCTTTACGCCAGAAGCTAATTGGCTCACCTGTAATGCATTAACTGCTTGTTGGGCAGAAACTTTACCAATACCCGGCAAAGAGAGAAGTCCTTTTGCGTTATTCTCTGTAACAGCTTTTAAAAGAGCATCTCTGTTTTCATCAGCCAATAAAGTATTGATTCTTGAATCTATAATCCCAGCGTTATGCAGAAGTTCTCTTGCTTCGTCTTCTGGTTTCTTTAATAAATCAGATGGAACTGTTCGATCAGGAATTGTTGTTTCTTCGGGTTTTTGTATTGCGAATCGTTCTTGAGCCTGAGGAGGAAGCTTTTCACTTGTTGTTACAATAGCCTTTGGTTCTTGACGAGGTGAAACAACTGGAGCAGATTCCTTTGGTTGCTCTTGCTTTGCAGGCTGTTGAGGCTCAGAAGGAACTGTGACAACTGGAGGAGTAGGTTTAACAAAGTCAGCAGATCCAATAATCTGATCAAAAGTTTTACCTTCTCTTTCTGCTACATCTTTGAAATGTGCGCTAACCCATGGAGCGTTATTCATAACTGCTTCGTTTGCGCCATACTTCTCAAAGTTTTCAAATGCCACGCCGCCAATATCCATTAACCTTTGTTTTTTTCTCTTGGCAGAATTTTCACTATGTGGATCTATTTCATTTTCAATTTCTTTTTGTGCTTTTTCATACTGCTCTCTTAAGGCAGCAACAGTATCATTGCTTGCAACAAGATATTTGGATGTCAGGAAATCACTTCTGACCCCACGCATCATCTGAACAAACTTTCCTTGCTCAGAATCAGCTGAAACACCCTTTGGTAATTTTAATCCATAATTTGGATCCTTGAGAATTTCTTCCCAATTATAAAGACCTTTATCTGGATCGATACCTTTTTGACGAGCTGTCCAACGTCCAGATAAAGCGCCCATTAATCCGCCTTGGAAAACAGAAGGCAGGCCAAGTGAATCTATCTTTTGCTGTTCAAGATACGCTTTCGATTTTCCTGTCCATTCTCTTGTTGAGTCATCGTTTGCACCAGTTGTTTCAATAGCTTCATTAGCATATTTAAAAATTCTGGAAAAAGACTTACCGAGATCTGCTGCAGCTGCTTGTTCATCTGTCTGCTGCCAGCTTTCGTCAGTCTTCATGTGTGTTGAAACTACATCATATTGAGATTCGTAGTCTCTAATAGCCTGAGCGAGAGAACCACGTAAATTCGGATCGTTGAGACCAGCATAATAAAGCGCAGCCATATCTGCACTTCGTTCAGCTGATCCCATCATCCAGGTTTGCTGTTGACCATTTACAAGATATGTTGCAGCATCATAAGGATCTCTTGCGCTATAGCCGCCATCCTTAGGCGTTGAACGTATTGTCCGACCTTCTTTTCTAGTGTTTTGATTTTCCCATGCTTTTTGAAATTCTGGGGTTCCGGGCTCTGCTCCGGAAAAAACAGCTTTAACTTCTTGGTCTGATGCGTTTGCAATGATTCTCATAACCTCTGAGAATTCTTTTGCTTCTTCGGGTTTCTTATCAGACAATCCGAAATAGCCATTCAAATCTCCATCGAAATCTTCACCTTGAAGCAATTGAAGAATAGGGGAGTTCGGAGCGAAATAAAGACCCTTTGTGTCAACGATACCAGAAGATCTGGCAAGTCTGTTTATTTTTTCTGCAGAAACAGCACCTTCTGACATTAGCTGTTCAGCCGAAACATTATTAACAGTTACGTTACCGCTTTTTGTTGCGGGGAACCGAATAATTCCAAGCTGCCGATTCAGAGACTCCATAGAGATAACATCGTTGTCTTTTAGCTGAAGAGCCTCCTGCTCTGGAGTCAATGCAATTTTAGCTTCTTTTAATCTATTGTTTATAACGTTTTGCGGATTGGGTGCAGCCATTGCATATTTAAAAACGCCAGTAGGCAAAAGTTTATCGCCTTCGTTGTAATGCGCCCACATTCCTGCTATATGATCATCAATTACTTTTTTTGATTCAGCCGTTGTTAAATCAACAGATTGATCGCCATTAAAAAGTGCGTCTCGTACATATTGATCATTATCGAGTCGCGCTAATTCATCGAAAAAAGTTTTATCGAAAAACCGTTGTACTCGTGGATCTCTGAACCCAGCGTTCATAGAAGAATTAATTACTTGTTTGGAAAGCCATCTGGAAGAAGTATTTGCATCATCATAAGTCGTTTTCGCAGATACACCAAAGTCACCGTATTCCTGAGATCTGATTGCATTCCATTCTTCTTGCGTTCTTGGGCCAACATTTTTAGAATATTTTATATTATTTATATCCTCGATAACGTCAGTGTCTTTAGAAATCCGGAGATCTCCACCATTTACACCGGCATTCGGGATAATTAAATCTCCTCCATATTGATTCATAATGGAGGCTTCTTTTGTCCTGTGTTGGGCATTAATCTTATCAAGTCGCTCTTTGCGCGAATCTTCAATCTCTTTAATCCGTGCTTCACGCTCTTCTTGATCTGTTTCGTATTTATTAACTCTTGCTAATTTTCTATCTGCTTTTTCATTGACCTTTGCAACGCGAGCTTCGGTTTCTTTATTTAATTCTGCAACTCTGGCTTCAGTCTCTTCATTACCTTCAATTTGCTTGTAGTTTTTAAAACGAAGATCTTCCATCTTAATGGGAACATATGTAGCTTTCCCACCAAATGTTCTACCTTGAAAACCTTTGTTTGATACGCGGTCGCTTATCCAGTTGGATCCGTCCATGTCGCTTTCGCCGAAACGTCCAACAACAACTTTCAGATCTTTTTTTGCACCAAGCCAAGACTCAAGACTTTCGCCTTCTGTTGCCATGTTGCTGCGGCTGTACATGGATTTTGCAAAAGGCTGGAATTTATCAAAATGACCCAAGCCTCCGCCATTTGTCAGCAACGTTAATCCAGCTTCACGAATTTCATCTGCTGTTTTACTTGCAGCTTCTGCACCTAAAACTCTCCGTCCTAAATCATCTATTATATCAGATCTGATAAATTCAGCATGCGTTTTGCCAATTCTTGTATTAATATAATGATGTCCATTGGCATCATATCCATTTTTAAATAGATCGCCGTATCTTTGAATGTATTGTTGACGTTGTTTTTCTGTAAGATTTGGATCGCTAAGTTCTTTATCGTATTTTAAATAAATTGCATTATCACTGAATTCGTTCTGTCCAACTTTTGAAGCGGAAGGAGTAGATTCAATTAGCTTATAAAGCAGGCTGTCTCTTAAACTCATGGTATGAAAATCAGACGGAGCAATGTTCCGATTGATTTTCTGTCCGTTAATATCAACCTCGCCTTTTTTTGTTGGCCCTGTAACACCAGAAAGTTCGACCCATTGACCGCCTTTTTGAATAATAGGATGATATCCGGAAATCTGAGCTTTTCCTTCCATCATGTCAAGAGTATATTCTGCAAAAGCTCTGGATGTTTTACGCGGAGAATGGTTAATTCTTCCGATATATTCTCCTGCGTCGCTTGTTGCATCAAATTTAGCTAAATCAAGCCATTCTCCGTTTGCGCCTTTTTGCTTATAATATCCAGGATTTAACCATGTCCCAAACGCGTCCTGCATTGCCCGAGCTGCTTGAAGGCCACCGTCAAGAATATTATTAGCGCCTATTTTGCCGAATATGTTTTTCCATGATCTAGGATCTTCAACGTCTGTAATACCGTACTTTCTTTCACCTTGTGCTGCGGAAACAATATCAGACATAATGTGCCCAGCCATTGCATTAACCATGTCATGAGTTGTATCATGGTTGAAATACATTTTCTGACCAGACTTTGCAATCACTCCGGCTTTTACAGCCGCGTCTGCAGCATATCGATTATTTCTGACAAGCTGGCTTAATGAATCAATTTCTTCTCTCGACAGTGTTGCACTACCGTATTGAGTACTTCCAAGAGAACGGTAATCACTTGCCTTTTCATAAGCAGGAATCTGACGAAAACTTTCCGGTAACATCTCGCGAAACGAACCTGGATTAGTCCGAAACTGAACCTGAGTGCCACCCGTTACAGCTTCTCTCATATACTGGGGGACATTCATTGGCAGTGTTGCTTTTAAATACTGCCGCATGTTTTGATTGGAGAAAACTTCAGGGTGACTCGGATTGGCCTGTGCTAACCTTTGAGAGATCTTTCTGTATTCGTCTCCCGTCATGTACCTGTCGACGATTTCATCATCCGTTAATTTTCGAGATACTGTGCTTGAAATGGTACTTGCAGTGGTGCGTATTCCGGTAGAAAGCTGAGATACGATTCCTTTCAAGCCTTCGGAAAACACCTGACTCATTTGGGGGCCAAGTGAGTCTAATAACTGCTGAGCAAGACTTTGAGAGTTTGTTAGATCTTTAATGGATGCATTAGCTACTTCAACTTTTCTTTTAAACGCATTCGATAAGTCTTCGCGCTCATAAGAACTCAAAGCGTGGTCCATTGAATTTCTTACTCTAACAATATTGTCCAAATCCTTTTGCCACTCAGAAAGCTTTCCTTCAAACGCCTGGTTATATCCTGGCAAAACAGACGTGGAAACAGATTCGGTTGATGTTTGTTCTGCATTCTTTTTTAATGTTGATATTCTTTCTTCGATTTCATCGACTTTTTGATTCATTGGATCATCGTTGATGTCCACCTGTAATGTTAAAATTTCAGAATCCATAGAAAAGCTCCTTTCTGAGTCTTAGTAAAATATTTTTTGACAATCTATATGTAAAGCTCGTATAATGGTTTGAGCTTGTAATCAGAGGTGAAATAAATGGGTTTTTTCAATAAAACGAAAGAACTTAAAACAGAGAACTTGGAATTAAAGAGAAAACTTGAGAGAATATTAAAAGAAAAAGAATCTCTTGAAGATGATCTCTTTAATCTCAAGCAAGAAATTAAATACTTAAAAAACAAGAATCAAATACTTGAAAAAGAAAACGACTCCTTAAAAATTCAAATAGAAAAGAGTAAACAAAAAACTGATAAACCATCGTCTCCTGTTACTGTATTCAATAACTATGAATTAACAGACGAACAGCTTGCTTTTTTCAATGTGATGGAAAACACAAGAGATAATTATTTCATTACAGGAAAAGCAGGCACAGGAAAATCAACTGTTCTAAGTTATTTCAAACAAACTACAAAGAAAAAAGGAGTTGCCATTGTTGCTCCCACTGGAGCAGCCGCTTTAAATGTTAACGGTCAGACAATCCATTCTTTGTTTAAGCTTGATTTTGAACCGCAGGATACTCATTCAAAAAGTAAGGTTTCCACAAACCCAGCGGTATTGGATGTTTTGAGATCCATAAAAATGTTGATAATCGATGAAATATCTATGGTCCGTGCGGACGTAATGGATATGATTGATGCAAAACTGCGTCTGGCAAATAAAAACGATCTACCGTTTGGAGGATGTCAGATAATTGCATTTGGTGATTTATACCAACTGCCTCCAGTCGCCGTAGATAGAATAGAAAAAGATTTCATTATATCCAGATATAACACGCTGTTTTTCTTTGGAGCCCCCGCTGTTAAAGAAACATTCAAAATCATTGAACTAACCAAAGTTCTAAGACAACGGGATGCCCAATTCATAAACATATTAAATCGTGTACGGGATGGCAGTGTAACAACATCCGACATTGATCTTATCAATTCAAGGTGTGTTCTAGGACAAATTCCGAATGATTGTTTAAAACTGGTTTTGACAAGAAATACAGCAAAAAGAATCAACGAAGAAAAACTTTCTATGATTAAAGAAAAAGAATGGATATATGAAACTGAGCTTGAAGGAAACAACCCTCCATCAAAAGAAGACGTTCCGTTTGATTTTACGCTCCGTTTAAAGATCGGCGCAAAAATCATGACTGTATATAATGATCCGGCAAAACAATATATAAACGGATCAATTGGTGAAGTTGTTGATTTGTCAACAGATGTAATCAAAATCAAAATTGATAATAAAATATGTGATGTAAATCCTATTCTGTGGATGAAAAAAATATACCGGATAAATAAAACAACCGGCGAACTTGATTCTGAGGTCGTCGGATGGGCTAAACAATTTCCTTTGAGATTGGCATACGCTATAACCGTGCATAAATCACAAGGACAAACATACGATCAGGTAGTAATTGATTACTCAAACAATACGACATTTGCAAATGGCCAGACATATGTTGCAATATCAAGATGCAGAACTCTTCAGGGTTTGTATCTTGTCCGTCCGCTAACAAAACAGGATATCAACATAAACACAGAAGTCACGCAATTCATAAAGACGCAAAACAACCAGCCAGTCAAACAAAGTCATGAACCTTTGCCTGTAGAGAAAGAAACTAAATTCGATCTTTCTTGGACAATAACTCCAGAAGATAAAGCCCTTTACGAAGAAATTCAGTCATATAAACATTAAATTGACAGGATTCGTTTTGCATGTTATATTCTGACATCATCGGTGAAGGGAGTTTTCTGAATGAATTGGAAAGAATGCATCTTGAAATGGAAACCAGAAACCGAGTGGCAACCGATCATTGACAAGTGGATAAAAGAAAATCCAAATCCAGAGTCTTGGTTTACCCTTTGGATTTGGCCGGAAAACAGTGACCCTAAACAGACCGAATATTTGAAAAAGCTTTTGAAAGACCGTGAAATTAAATACACCGAAAAATATGATTATGGCAACGAACTGCCAGCCGCAATTGATTCTGTTGTCTATTGCGCTGGCGACTTAACCGTCGAAAATGCAAATTCCGAATTAAACAAGATAACATTAAACGACAAAGGAGTTTTTTACGAAGGTGTTCATGTCGCATTAATCGGACAGTACATGGACGAGCAGATGTTTGGAAAAGGAGTTTAAGATGAGTGGATTGTCTTGTCCGAACTGTGACTCGACTAAATTCAAACCCGAGTATGAACAAGATGGATTGTATGTCTGTAAAGAATGCGGTAAAGTAATTGGATACTACTGCAACGGCTGCGGAAGATTTTATTCTTCCAACGGATTAGGCCTTCATGGAGACGTTTACGAATGTAAACTTTGCGGAAAAATACAATGGGGTTACACAGAATACAAAAGAGCGGGGGAGGGGCAGTAAGCCCCGTCCCCGCGTTTTTTATATTTCATTTAAAATGTCTGTCCGAACAGCGTATCCGCGTTTATCAATAAATTGTTTTTGTGTACGGCATTTACCTTGAAGTTCAGAAAGACGATTTAACAAACCCGTCTCATGAAATGCCTCATACACCGGTTGGAGAAGATCTATTTCGTTTTTACAAACTCGTCGTTCTCTCCGAACAATAGCCAATTGCTTGTACAATTTATAACCGGCATTTGCATTTTTATTTTCAGTTAGTTCAATGTAATGAAGAAGATCCTGCATTTGATTCTCTAACTCATTCAAGCGAATTTTATCAAATTCATACCGGGAAAGTATATCCCGAATCGTAGAGCAAAAGGTCTTAAGAGCTTCTTCAGGATGAAGGGTGTCGTATTCCTCGCAACCAAACAAAACAACTTGGGAATTAATCTGACTTTCTTTATTTAAATCCGGATTCGTTATTAGAGAATCTAATCTCTTTTGAGACATTTTCTCCTTTTGAGCGTGTTTTGTTGATCTGCCCATAACTTAAGATTCCTCAATCGAATGATTTAATTTCATATACTCCATTACGTTTTTTATGTAATCTGTTTCTTCTTGAAGCATTGCTGGTTCAACATTTGTCGAAATAATTTCATGAGCCCAGTCAACAACGGATTTTGTTTTGCTGTCTCTTTTGTTTCTGTATTCAACTTCCAGTTTGAGATTATCTTCAATCGTATACCAGTCGGGCCTGAAATCTCTGAATTTCAACATTGCCATTTCATTTCTATACAGAATGTATTTCCATTCTGGAGCTAAATACCAAACGCCATTATCAGCCTGCTCGATGGTTATTTCCTTTGCCTTATTGATATATTCAGAATATAACATTATCCTTATCTCCTTTATAATCTAAAAAGCCTTCTAAGAAAGTTTGTTTTCTTTTCTTTTTCAACATCAGGAACAATTCCAAAAACATATTGGGAATTTTGCTCAGAATCAGTTTTAACGACAGTTTCTTCGCTTTGAGCTTTTTCCTCTTCAGCCTTAGCTAATGCGGCTTTTTCTTCTTCATCTGCCTTTTTATCAAACTTATAAGGCCGTTTCGGATTTAATGCGCATAAGTTGTATGCGGCTTCCAGCATTCTGCGTCTGTTTATCTTTCGGTCGGCTCCGCCTCTCTGCCAGATTTGAAATCCCTTTTGCATTAAAAAGAATTGCTCAAATGCGGGATCCTCAGGCGGAAAAGGATTCTCTGGTTCCAGCATCATCCATGATCTGGCTCCATGTTCAAATAGGCCTTCCTGCTTTTTCTTGTATCCTTCTATCATTTCCGTATACATTTTATATAATTCATTGTTTCTGCTCATTGTAAAACTCCTCTCTAGAATAATCCTTCAGCCCAGCTAATGTCGCCAAGCTGCTTCTTTAAGGCGGATTTCTTTGCGTCTTCTGTCTTAGCTTCAACAACCTTAATCTTGCCCATCAGGCCCATAACACCAGTGTTGACCTTTCCACCGTTCTTAAGGAGCGGATTTGCAGCAGGCACCATCTTGCCAGCATCTTTGGCAAACGCATTTCCATAAAGGTTGGATATCGACTCGAAATTAATTCGTTTACCTAACGCTTCTAAAACAGATTGAAACCAGACATAAGACATGTTGTTTATTTTGTTTTCATCTACTTCGCCCAGGTGCGCGGCAACAGCGGCGGCTGCTTCATCTAAATTTAACGCTTCGCTGCCTGGGCTTCCCTGTTTTTTCTTGCTGCCTCTTCCTTCTCGTCTATATGATTAATGCGGCCGAATATTCTGATAACCTGTTCAACTTCGTCCGCAGTCATTTCATCATAGTTGTCCCGAACGAATTCAGAATCATCAAATGCGGCAACTAAAAAATCGTATAGAATCTGATCCGCATCCCTTGTTGGATCTAACTGCCCTGCTTGATAAGTCAGAAACTCTGTTAACGGAACAAGCTTCAGCCAACTATAAGAAGCGGCTGTTTTATTTCTAAAATATTTAACCTTGGTTGGCTTGATCTCTATGATTTTATCCCCGATTTTCACACAGTTCTCCTTAATGAGATCCGAAGGAAATTCATCCTTTGGAGGAGAAGCTTCAGGTGTTGTATCTAACAGGGGAGAGCTATCCGGTTGAGAATCCAGCTCCGGAGTAACCGATGGTTGGGACTCTATTGTAGGCGTAATATCAGGATGATTTTCCTGAAAAGGCATCTCCTGCATATCCGTAGAAATTACTGGAGTTTCCTGCTGAAGCTTTTCCTTTGGCTTCGTAGGAAATGGTATTGCTTTGGGCATATTTAGTTCCTTCTTCCTTATAAGAATAAAAAAGGGGATACTGTTGTTACAGTATCCCCTGAGTGATTATCTTACTGTAACCTTATATATAAAACCTTAACAAGCAAGATTAATCCTTGATGTAAGCGATAGAATAGGTCGCTTCATCGGGCCGCTTGGCATCCATGGCAGCGAGTGTGAACTGGAATGTGTTCGCGCTCTTGTAGGACGCATCGAAACCGGGCTGAGCGGTAACACGGCACTTGTACACACGCACATACACCTTGCCGATGATGGAGCTGTCAGTGCAGTCGTCGCCGTTGCCGTAAACCGGGTAGACCATGATCGCTTCACCCATAGCGGAGCTACGGTTGTCGATGTTGGCCTCTTGAGCTTCCTGAGCATAGAAGTAGGAAATGGTGACAGTGTCAGAAACATCCCCAGCGAAGAACGTGATTTTAGCCACTTCACCAGTGGTGTTAACCTTGAACTTCATATTGGAAACTGTCTGAGCAGTCTCTTCCATGCCTGCAATGGACACGGTACCGGTAATAGGCTTGTGAGCCAGTTCTACCTCATTGGCTCCATCGGGAGTCAGGATCTCGGTGCAAGGCACCTGATAGGCAGCATTGGTCTCAAAGTTGGTCGCGTTCGTCATAACGAACAGGTCAGCTTCGAACTTACCGCTTGTGATGGACATTTCGAAGGTAGACTGACCGGGTAAGTAAGCCACAGGATACAGGGACCAGCCCGCATTGATTTCGGTGTAGTTCACCTGAGGGGTCACGGTAGCGGCAGTTAATTCATCGAAGTAGAAAATACGTCCATCACAACGTTTAAACCACATCCGAGGAACGTCCGCAATGTACCCCTGAAATTCTTTCACGTAGGTTGCCATAACGCATTACCTCACTTATTGTTATTCATAACCATTTCAGCCTCCGCAGCTCCCATACAACATTGGCTTCTATGCGTTATGTCAAACGATAAGCCTGATAACCTGTGAAGAAGTATTTATAAAGCCGCCCTTGCTTCAGGCGGCGTTTTAACAAAGACAGAATTTTATAATTAATACACTTTCATATAATAAAAAGAGATCGTGTATCGAGAATATCCAATGGTTCTTGTGCCCAGATCCCAGTCTCCCGCAATCCAGAAACGATATCCTGTGTTGTGAAGATATCTTTCTTGTGTCAGCAACTTTTTCAGTCGCGCTGCAATTAACTGGGACCGTGAAATTAACATATCGTCTCCAACATTGAATAATTGATCTGTCTTTACATAAATGTCGAATGTCATCATGTTTTTTCTGATATTGGGAACATCTGTGTCTTTGCCCTCGATATCTCCATAGACAATACGACATACTTGATTTTTTAATAATTCGTTTGTATATCCAGCACGAATAAAATAATACTTTACAAAATCTGTAATTTTAATTTTCTCTGGAAGCTTCATCAATTCTCGCAACTCGTAATCCGGAAAGATTACTTTACGAATGATGGTATTCCATGCGTTGATCCATCCTAACATAATCTCATCCTCCTATTACGGTTTGCAACCTCTCAGATGTATATTGCTTTACCAGTTCGAGAATTTCTTGCTTTGAGATTTCGATTGCTGTTTTCATTTCGGTCCGAAAAATATCGGCAAGCATAGTTCTAATTTCATGAATAACACCAGTTGCCGGTTTTGCGTATCCCGGAACCGGTTCATCCCATTGGTTTCTTGGAGTAGGAGATGAATATGTAGAGCCATCAGGATTATGTGAAAGACCGTAATCGCCTCCGGCTAAAGGCGGAGGCATACCGGCGTCTACAATTTCCAGAAATCCCCCCGGATTCCGTTCATCGAAATGAAAGATCAAAGAAAACTGTCCGTCTTCTTTTTTTATTTCGCATTTAAAAGCATCTGCAATGGCTTCCATTTCAGCATCTTCTTTTTCCCATGCGACATCATCTTCATCCGGTGCATGCATTTCAGACTTGTAAACAAGAAAACGTTCTTTCCCAATGTTCTCGGCAAATTGTTCGAATCCATCCAGCTTGGAAGAAATGATACTGATAAAATCCTGTTGTGTTGGCCTGTTCATTCTTGAACACCGCCAGCCGCTTTTCTGGATTGGATTCTTAAAGTGCCGAAGTCTTTGTTGAGATTAACATCTACATAGTCAATGTCCACAATCAGATATTCATCTTTGCCCCAGATATATTTGTCTCCAACTTCAATATTTTTAGTATGATCGTTAAATTGAACGGTCATAATTGTGAGAGCGTTAGGAGACACACCGGGCTGACCGGATACAGCGGAATATTCTGGACGACCGTCGTACCGATATGCGTTCACAGGTAAATTGTCGACAATCGTCTGCCAACCTCCTGTATTGTAAATCCGATATCCTTCTTCGTCAGCTTCCGGTTCGACAAAGCGTTTTATAGTTAGACGAGTATTGCATCTGACAGCTCTTGAAGGAGCGTTGTTAGATTCAAGATGAACCGCCCAGTCTAAAATATAAATTGTACCGTCTGGCTCAATGATCATATCGCCTTGTCGAATGCCGCTTGATACGCTTGCCCGAAAGTTCATATTGTTATCCGTGTTCTCGTATCTGCTTTTCGTCGAATCAGGATAGATTTCACCACGAATATAAACAGGTTCATAACCGGCTTCATCTCGATCGTACCAGTCTTTGATAAGTTCGAAATCCATAACTGTATTCGGAATGTCCTGATTTAGAAAAGCATCGAAATCAGCGGCAAGTGTTCTTGGGACCTTAAACCGCTTGGATGTACCTTGCGGTACATAAGGTATAGACATAGAACCGCCGCCTTTCTGTTATTCCTCTGCGTTGAGTTGTGCAGCGATAATATCGCTGAAATTAATAGAGAGGGGAGACAGCCCCTTGTAATTAAGTGTCTGGGGCAAACGCTTGATGGCGTTTGCCTTGTCCAAAATTTTATGTCGAATTGTCTTGAAGCGTTCTTTTGCTTCATCGCTCCAGTCGTCTTTCCTTTTGTTTTCCTGAAGCGCATAAAAGGCATTTTCAACATCTACTAAAACGCCTTTTAATCCGAGATCGAGCATTTCAGTATATTGAAGGAAATCGTATTCTTTTTCGATAACGGTTTCCATTTCGTTGTTCTTGTAGTCAACCTTCACAGTCCAGTCGCTCATTTCCTTCACCCTTTTAAGTCCCTAAAGTATAGCGGACCATTTTATTAAAAGCGATTCGGCGCTCATGCTGAATATCAGAGATTGTGTCTTTTAGATTCGCGTAAGGTTTGTCGGCATTTGTCACTGTCAAAGCATTAGTTGAATAACCAAATGAGTTATTGACATCTGTTTGAACTCTCTGAAAGAATTCTAACCGGCAAAGAATCTTAATATACTCTTCTTCGTCTAAAAGAAAATCTCTGTCGTAGCATGTTTCGCCTTCATCGTTTACTGTCCAAAGTGATTGATTGTATTCGGTTGGGTGATTGATGTCGACAAAAAACTTCTTAACAGCACGTACAACCATTTTGACGTAGTCAGGAATACTTAGAACTTCAGGCGTTTCCTGCCATGCTGTTAATTCTTGAAGCTCTGCTGCCATTTCAGTAATGTTTAACACATCAGTCACTCCTCTGAATTATTCAGCTGCGTTAAGCAGATCCACGCTGGGGATCTTGGCCTGAACAAGCTTTAATTTGCTCCCTGGTAAATCCATTTTAACTGCAACTTCCGCAATTGCATGAAGCTCAACCGGATCTTCAATTTTGTTCAGCCAGCTTTCCACGGCCTTGAACGATTTCTTTAAATTCATGGTAATTTCTTCTTCACTAAAATGCTGTTCAGCGTAAGTATCTGTGTATCCGCCGAGATCCTCTAATGTGAGATCTTCGCCTTTTTCGCTGACGGGAACCAGCTCTTTGGAAGAAAATGGTTTACGTCCACGAGCAATACTCTCGATATACAGAATATCGTCCACGGACAAAGGAAGGAAACTTCCTTTTCGAATGTTGGGCTTCTGCCCGGATGTAAGCGTCACACCGATGTCGTAATTACAACGGTTGTAAACGCGAAGTCTTGTAGATCCATCCATTGATTCCTTCATCCTTTCGATTAAGATAGGGGACGGCTTTTACACCGTCCCCTATGTGTTTTACTTCGCAGTTAAGCCAAGATTAAGCGATCAGGTGAGCACCGCTGGTCGGATTCTTGCCGGTCACAAACGCGGCACCGAACCAGGTGTCCAGACGGACTTCGTACACCATATCGTCAATGTTCTGAGAAGCCAGAGAATTGACGCCGCCCTCGTTGACGACCTTCAGGTTCCTCAGTTCGGGAGACTGTCCACCGGGGATGATATACAGCCAGTCAGTCGCCAGAATAGGAGTCACACCGTCTTCGTCGTAGGCGTTGTTCATTGCGATAACAGCGCAGCCATTGTAATTGCCGATGAAGCCATTCTGATTGCGCTCATCCAGCATGTTGCCGGAGTACTGCATGGTCGGAGTAGCGTTCACAGCCATACCGGTGTAGGGAGCCAGTTGAGCAACAGACGCCATATCGCCCAGAATGCTCACCGGGCCAAGACGACGGAAGTGCTGCAGCTGAGCGTCCAGAGTAGCCTGATTCAGACCACCGGTGCTCTTCGCATAGAACGGAGAACCGAAGTTGGCAATAGAAGTGTGCAGAACCCTTTGGATAACGCCCAGCTTCTTCTTTGTCATTTCGTCATTGGCTTCCTGAATCAGATCGCCAATGTTCACCCTGTTCGCCCGCAGATCAATGATGTTGATAGCAGGACGGGCAGAGATTTCCTTGGTGTCAACCAGAATCTGGCTGTCAGCAACATAGCTGCGAGGAGTGGTAGAACCCTTCGCCTGAATAACAGCCTTGATGCCACCGGTCTTCACCTTGAAAGCGGCCTTCTCGCCGTAGGAGATATTCTTGATGTCCGCAACCAGACCCAGGAAATCCAGAGCCTTCTGCTGCAGTTCCTCAACCGTAAACGCAACGATCTGACCGATCTGATGGCAGTTCTGAGGATTCAGATCCTGTGCCAGCACAGAAACAATCTGATTTGCCTCTTCGATCTTATCGGAGTCAACACGCTCGTTGCGAGCCTGCGCGGCCAGGACCTTGATTAATTTCATGCCGCGTTCGACTTTAATGTCAGCCATGTCTTTCACCTCCGATTAACCGATAGTGCCGTCGGCCTTCACGCCGTAGGCAGTGCCAGCGGCAGGCGTTCCGGTAACCATGGTAGTCACGAATTCCTCACCAACGACCAGCGGATGAGCACGCAGTTCGGCATCCACAGCAGTGGTGTAAACTCTCTTGTCATAAGCCTGAGAATCGTTGATGTCGAAACCGTTCTCCACGAAGTAATAGCGCTTCGCCAGAGAGTCAACGATAAAACGATAAGCAGTCACACCGTCATAGATGGTGGTGACTTCTTTGCAAATAAACTTGCTATTGGTATCCGCAGAAGGCATAACCAGCTTTGTAGCGTTGTCGCCGGTGCCCTGAACCATAACAATACCGTTCGGCACGGGATCAGCGGCGCCGTTTAACAGCTCGCCTTCATACAGATAGCCTTGCAGCTTTGTCATATAGCCAGCCATAGCTATCATTCCTTTCGAAAAAGAATTAAACCCCGCCACAAAAGGCGGGGTTTATATAAGATCTGCTCACCGAGAAAGCAGAGAATAGGTAGTAGGTTTGTCATCCTTTTCCAGCAGGCTAAATCTGCCTTCGCTGCGGATGTCAGCCATAATAGGATTGATTTCTGCGGTAACTGTTTTTACTTCGGCGACAGCCTTTGCTTCTTTCAGTTCTGCGATTTCATTCCTGAGTGCTTCGACTTGTTCAGCTAATTCTGCAATTAACTGCTCGGCAGTCTGTTTCTTGGAATCGTCGACGGTCACAGGAGCCTCGTCAGTGTTCCCGGGCGGTGTAGTTTGTCCCTGATCCTCTTGATTGGGATCGTCTGTTGATCCAGACGCGGGTTCTTCCGATGCGCCGGATTCGCCGGAGTTTGCTCCATCTCCATCTCCGTTTTCAGCAATATGAACGCCGTCATCCGCTTCTACGATCTGCGCTTCCGGTTCGACATGAGATACAGATGTTTCAACTTCAACATGCTGATAAACGTCTACACCGGATTCAGTATCGTGAGCATAGGTAGAATGTTCTTGCTTAACTTCTTCGCGAACATAAACAGCGGCATTCTGCTGTTCAGCAGTTTCAGACGTTTTTTCGTCTTCATCTTTGCATGCGGCAGATTCTTCGGTTTCAGCAATTTCTGCGTTTTCCTCAGGCTCTGTTTCAGCTTCCTGCTGAGTGGTTTCAGCCACAACGGGCTCTTCAGCCACGGTTGGCTCTTCAGTCGTAACGGGTTCTTCTGTAACCTGTTCGGCTAAGGTTTCCTTATTATCCGCCATATCCCTTTCACCTCCTTCTTCGTCATCTGCTTTCTGCTGTGCGACTAACTGGAGCGCAACAGCTTCTTCGCAAGCAGGGAAGGTTACAATGGCAGTACCTTCCAGGTAATTACTGTCCGACGCGTCAATCTGTATCGTTCCGTCTTCGAGTTCTGTATACTCTCCAACGTTTACTTCGAAAGAAAATTTCAGGGCGCCGTCTGCAAAGAGTTCGGATATAGCTTTGCTAAGCTTTTTGTTTCGCTTGGCGATACGCGCATATCCAACTAAATAACAGCCGTTGTCGAAATCTTCCCGTTCGAAGTCGTAGAACGAACCGATTTGCGTAGAATGGAATTCGCCTGTTCGCGAGTCATACAGATGACCGAGTCGGCGATAATTGCCGTTTGTGAGGGCGCGGACGTCCGCATATAACGGCAGCCCTACATACTGTTCTTTGTTATCGATGATTTCGTCGATGAAAGCTTCGGTAACTCTTGCTCCGTTTAGATTCGCCGCAGGAGCTTCGCAGATGCGGGCTTTTACAGTCATAAAAATATCTGACTGCTGGATTTCGGAGATGACGGATGCGAACATAAGTCTGTTCATATCGAATCTCCTTTGCGCGTTCGATTTCCAGTGATGGGAGACAAAGGAGAATCGAAGGCGAATCTATATCTAACAGCCCGAAGGCTGGAGATATAAAAGAAAAAGCACGGGACTTACACACAAAGGATGCCCGTGCACTACCAAATACGCATTGCGAACGGAAGAATAAGCCTCGAAGGCATGTAAGGTTGGACGTTTCGCAAGAGGCGTTGGCAGATCATACATATCCGCTTAGGCAGCGGCAGCGCAGGTTTTATTGTTCACCATAAACAATTCAGCACTGGACTTATTTAATGACGCGACAGGCTACGTCTTAACCCGAATCTTCCTGTTTCTCCGATCCTTCCGGAGAAGAAGGTTTGGGCTGGCGGCCCGTCTCGGATTTGGACGGGTCGCTTTTCCGCTCACTATCGTCTAAAGTGGGTCGGCCTTGCGTTGTTTCTTCTGAAGATTCTTCTGATTTCGACTCGGCCTTAGTTGCCCTAACAGACAACACTTCGTCTGTTCCGTCTGAAGACTCTTTCTCTCGTTGAGTCTTTTCAACTTCAACAGAATAGCCCTGAGTTTTCATCATAGTCTTCGTAGAAATAACACCCTTGCTCCAGAGTTCTACGCACTTCTCGCGAAGTGTTTTCTTCCCCTCCATAGTAAGAGGTTGAAATCTGAATTCAGGTATTTCTTTTAGGTTGTATGTTCCTTGCATGAACTCTGTAAGACGTTCGTTGATTTTCGTCATCATCTCGCAGAATTCATCCCGGGCTGCATTGATTCTTGTTTCAGCAGTTTGCATACTTACTTGTGCTGAGGCAAAAGTGGAACCGTCTTCAGACACGCCTGAAACAATGACACCGGAAACTCCCCCAGCGGAAAGAATGTCGTTGTTGACATCTTTGTACTTGTTCCACTGGAAAAGATCGTCTAAATCAGCTTGGATTAAGTTAGCTTTGGCAAGATGATTTGTAACAACAAGAGGAAAACCAGACATACCCTGTTGGAACAACCTTCTGACCTGAGTAAGCTGTATTTCGTCAGGCAGGATATCCTGAGTTTTTCCGCTTTCTCCGTAAGTAACGTGAACAAAGGATCTTTTCCCGATATTAAGAATGGATGTTTCGTAAGAAGAGATTAACTCTTTCTTTGCCAAAGCAGGCAGACAGGCAGCAATAAAGGGAACAGAATACCTCATCCAGCCTTCCTTCGGAAGCTGAAGAACAAAAGTGTTCTCAGGATTTAACTGGGCATACTGCTCACCGGATACAATTGCTTCTTGAATTTCTTCAGGATAACCTTTTAAAACTGTTTCCCTTTCTCCGTCTTTTATGAAGTCTTCTCTTACGCTGTATCCTTTGGACCTGAATTCGTTGATAATAGACTGACAGTCGTACTCAACGATTGGAGTTCCATCGAACATAACGTTACCGATTTTCCATTTGTGGACAGGAAGGGTAATTAAGTTTCCTTTGTGCAGATAACAACAGACATTCGCGTATTTCCATAGTTCTTTCATAATGCCTGTCATCTTTTCTTTCAGCCGCATACGTTTGTATTGTTCTTCGAACAATGCGTATGTTTTCTCTTTAGAACCTGTGAGGTACCAATCCGAACAGGTAGAGTAGGGAATATACACATGTTCGATAATACCCCTTACAATAGGATCCGCATCGGCATAATAGTCTGCCAGTTGATACAATGTAACAATGTTGTCCTGCTTATTCCGGAGGATAGAAGTATAGTCGTAGCCGGCAAGTTCACCGCTGAAGGTAATGTTGGAGTTTTCGAAGCTTTGGAAAGTTTCATCGAGTGCTTTTCCTGCTCCGACCGCGATCTCTATTCGCTTTTGAGGTTTAGACGCCTCGGAGTCTGTACGGTTAAATAACCGATTGAAGAAGCCCATTGGGCGTCCCACCTTTCTTAGAAATTACTGACAACACCGATACACGGAGTTCCGTGCCGGTGTTGTTTGATGTTGATTTTTTCGAGCTCACTGATGTAGTCGTTTCCCATAGCGAGAGCAGAATAACGGTCTTTATGCATTCCGGATCTGGGAACGTCGTAAAGGACATTGCCGCTTGATCCGACCTTTGCAACAACGTTATTCATTTCTATTTGAAGAGCGTCTGTTTCCAGAAAGTTCGCAAGCTCTTCCTTGGACATTCTTTTCCCTTCGGGTAATTCGTATTGTTTGTCTTTAACAAGGCGGTAAGAGTTAGGCAGTTCGAGTGTCTGTTTCTCGAGGGCAACTCTTAAGTTTGTGTAAATCCTTTGGTTCAAAGTATTTACAGCCCTGAAAGGATGAAGAGCCTGTATCGCGTCTGGATTGGAGAGTTCTTCGTCATCTACAACTAAAGGAGGATATTCTCTTCCGGATTCGTGATCTATCCATTCTTTGTCAAAGAACCTGTCGAAACTGTCGCCGATTCCTCTCGCGTCGTATACGATTTTCTCTGTGTTGGGAAACTTTACATGAAAATATCGCCGAACTTCTTCGGCGAGATAATCCAGAGGCTTACCTTTATAAGACCTGATGTGAACAACCTTCTTTGCAAAAGATCCGTCTTTCTTTTCAGTGAATTTGTGGATCATAAGAATGCTGTTGTCTGCACTCTTTGCTTTGGAGGTTGCAATGTCCAGAGAAATAATGTATCTGGATTTAGAGCCTTTAGGCTGGTCCATTTCGATAGCGTCTAAAGTACGGCAGCTCTGAACTAAATCGATGGGGAACGCAGAGTTCTCCGAACCGCCTAAGAATTTGGATTCGTATTCCATTGCGAAGGTAGTTTCGGGATTGGCTCTCTGTTCCTCTTCGTAATACTTTGGTTTTGTAAGTCCTTCCGCGATGGGTGTTTTGTAATGTAGAACACACGCAAAGTAAGACTTATCGCCTTTGGCCCGTTCCTGAACAATACGTTCGAATTCTTTGTAGAACGCATAGTTCTTAGGACAGGCAGAAGTAATATAAATTAATTTAGAGTCGAAATCTTCAAACCCGTAGGTTCTTGCGTTGTATCTCGTTTCGTTTCTGGTAGGGTTGACGACAGCCCTTAAGATGTCCATATCGACATCCCGGGCTTCATCGACAATAACCATCTTTGCACGTCTCGAGCGAGCACGGGCCATAGGAACTGAAGAGATAATGCTTCCGTTCTTTAATGTAACTGTTGATTCGTCCTTGCTGATAGACACATATGTTTTTGCGTTAGTAGGTTTGATCTCGTTCCTGAAGTTTTCGTTTTCGTTCGCGAGATCCCTTATCTTTTCCGCAATACGTGTAGCCTGGTCGGCTGTAGGAGCAACAACTAATACACTTGTTCCCGGATAAAGACATCCTAAGGAATGAGCGATAAACGCAGTCAGCCACGTTTTACCGTATCCACGTGGCGCAACAACAGCAGAGGTTGTTGCGTTCCCGACTTCTCTTGCAATGACGTGTTGTATGGGTGTTAATTTCACAGGCTTATAAGCCTGTTCAATATACATGTCCATATGTGTGCGGTAATAAATAACCTGTTTTTCTACCGCTTTCCAGTTTGTTATAACTCCGGGTTTCACGAAACATCACCCGCTTCGTCTTCCCGCATGGACTCTATAATGTAGGACAGCCCGTCTATCGCAACGTCGACAACATCCTTGGGCCATTCTATCTTTTCGATACATGGATATCCATGCGTTTCCAGATAAGCCGTTGTCTCAGCCCAACTGTTGATTCCACCCTTATCTCCTGGTTTGCGTTTGTTTGCGGCAAAGTTCCCCATACTTGCAAGAAGGTTGTAGGAGTTAACAGCGTTATTTAAATCCTGAATTTGACATCTTCCGGCAAGATAATCGTTCTGCATCTTGTCCACCGTCAAAGCAGCTTTTGCAAGTTTCTTTGCGTTGTCCCTTAACGAGACGTCCGCAAGGTCAAAGTCAGAATCCAATTCGTCGTAAAAGTTCTGGAGGTACTCCAGTTCGGAAGGTTTGAAGTCTCCGTTGAAAAAAGCATTGTACGTTTTAACGTTAGCATCTTTCTTCTTCGGTTCGTTGTCTACGACCTGTCCTGCTTCTTTCGACTCTTCGTATGTGTTGACGTTGATGTTTTGAGAATTATCGACATATTCGTAGTTAATCTGCATAACAGCAGGAACCTGTTCACAGGTCATCTTTTCCAGAAATGATTCGCGCATATCTTCGGAAAGCTTCATGAATTTTGTGTTTTGAACAGCAACTCTTTCTGCTTTCTTTTTCGCGTTCTCCCAGATCTTCTCATTCCACTTTCTGTCGTTCTCGAAAAAGTATTGTCTCATTTCATCCTTTGTCTGGATGGAGGCAACACACTTCTTGCACCACACATCTTTGCCTGCCTGTGCAAGCCAGTCCCGGTTAGAGTAAAACTCTGAGAGGTTCCGGATTTGATTGCAATGAAGGCAAATCTTTGTTACAGGAGGCTTCTTAGCTGTTTTACGAGGTTTGGATAATACAGTGCTCATTCTGTATCATCCTCAATCTGCTCCTCTTTGATCGTAAGCTCCTCGTTGAGAGTCCCGTCCTTGTTCACAAAAGAAATCTGTTCAACCTTCTTCTTGGGATCGTAAGTAGCCCGGGATTTCAGATTGCGTTTATTGCGAAGATAGAAATCCGCTAAAGCGATAAACAGATCAGCCGTCTTTGTGTACTTGTATACGGGGATTTGATACTCTCCTTCTTTTTTCCGAATCGTGTAATAGATTCCACGCTCCGCAAGAAAATCAACCTCGTCACGCCATTCGGTTCGATACTCGATGTCGAATGCTGTTTTAGGAATACCATTCTTTTCTGTTTTCATATTGACTCTCCTTATCGTATATCTGCCCGACAGGGCAAAAACAAAATAAAAATACGGAGCATGTACTTTTTATGCAATTCAGGCATGCAAAGGACATGCACTTTTACTCCATTATGCGGTGTTTCGAAACAAGAGGTCGCGAAACTAAAAGAAAACACCTAAGAAGAATTTAGAATGAATATAAGTTGTTTATAAAAGCTTTCAATTTTTTGGACGGAGGTTTCAAAAAGAGAAAAACGATTCAACGTAAAGACACAAAAAGGCCCCCCAAAATCCTATACAAGTTATAGGAAAATGGGGGGTTTTGAATCGGCTTGAAAATAGAGATGAAAATGGAGAAAAGCGGGAATAAAGGCAAATGTGGAGATGGAGATGAAAATGGAGAAAAGTGTTGGAATGGAACAAAACACATAAATGAAGAAATCTGCAAAAGGATTTCAACGTAAAGTTGGCATTTGAAAAGGACACCCTCATTAGAGGATGTCCCTTCCAGGTGCCAAGCCTGGACCGCGCAAGCGGAGAAAGGAGTGTCCCATGAGTGAGCTCAACTCAGAGCAATTTGTCTGGCTAATGACGCTAACCCCGTCTGAACGCCGACAGATAGCTCGAAAGCTTGAGACTGGCAAGTGGAAGCTCGTTTGGAATGACGAGAGTCATACCTTCGAGCTAATCCCTGTCCAGTAACTCGAGGGAGGCTGGCGTCTCGAGCGCCAGCCTTCTCCTTTTCTTGATTGTAACATCTCGAAAGAGATGCTGTCAATCGGGTCGGTAACGGACGTTAAGCGTTACCAGTCGCAAACTCATCCGACTACACAAAGCAAGGTACGTCCTGCTGAGAGATGAGCTGGTTTCAGGAGGTACTCAAGAAATGTTTAAGGCTCCGTACACCGTGTTTCTGTCTGGACTGGACAATCCGTACGACTATCTCAGAGTTAACAGCCTTGACAAAGCTGCTGATCTCTGGGCTGGATTCCCTCTTCGTGATGTTGTCGTTCTTGACGACAACGCGAAGAAAATTCCCGTCAGCTTGCTCCGTAGCATCGCCGGAGCATGAAAGGGGTGCAAGCGAATGAGTTTTGAATGCGCTTCGATCTTGGTGATGATCGCATACCCGATAGTGGTGTTACTCGTGTTCTTTGGAATCCCCTGGTACTTCCGGCAAATGAAAGAGTGGAACGACCGCCATCGCTCCACTCGGTTCAAGAGCCCCAGAAGGAACAACCGGTTTAAGCATCACAGGCGTTAACCCTCAGGAGCATCGTCATTATAACAGACGGTGCTCCTTTTGTCTACAAAATAAAAAATGACTAACAAGGAGGTACAACATGTTCTTTTCTTATATCTTTAATAAACCTACTTCTAACCAGAAGAAGGTTTTTGAAGCAGTTTCTCCTATCATAGAAAGAGTTTTCCCTAAAGCTACTTCATTTGTCTCATGTCAGCACAACGAAGTTATCTTCACTTGCGGATACACTGAACAAGTTTCACCTTGCGAACAGAAATGCTATCCACCAGAAGAGAACAAACTTGATCAGCTTGCTGATTACCTGAATAAACTCTCTTACTCTCAGAATAGCAAGATAAAGTTTCAAGTCTGGTGCGAAGACATCGGAGGCGCAATCCCTATGGGTATAGTAGCTTCTTGGGATTAATCCTTCTCCCGGCTAAGCATCCGGGTTAACAACTGCTTAATTCGAAAAGAGCACCCAGCCGCAAACTGGATGCTCTTTTCGGGTTTTACCCGAACTGGAGTGCCTCCGGTATCAACGCAGTTGCAGCTGCGAAGAGAGGAGGGGTATCCATGCCGGATATCCGCCGGATGGGCGACGATTATGTTGTCGTCCTGAGGGGGAAGATCGTTAGATTCGAGTCCTACGATGCTGCGTACGCCGCGTGGGAGGAGGACTAGCGTCTTCACCATTCACTGTTATTTTACCATAGGCACATGGTAAATACAAGCGTTTTCTATCGCTTTGAAATAGACCCTTGCCGTGGGAAGCGGCCTTTGCGGAAGCACTCCTGCCGCATCGTATCAGTCAGGGTTGACTACCCCGATTAGGGGCATCGCCTCGTCAGCCGTCAGTTCCACGAAACGGAACATTGCTCAAATATTTTGCTCAGCGGGAAACCGCAGAAAGGAAGGTACCATGAATACTATCACTAAGATCAATCTCTTTGAGAACACCACTGAAGAAATTGCAGTATTCTCTTCCCAGTTCACCCGTAAGCTGGAGTCCATGGGTGTTGATGTGTCCAAAGCTATCGTCAAAGTCAATGCCAACACTCCCAAGGGAAAGAAGGACGAGACGGAAGAAGCCGAAGCCAAGGTTCGTGCTCTTCTGACCACCATGTGCAGTCAGGGTTATGTCCTGAACGGTGTTGCTTATCGTCCTTTCCTCGCCGGTGCTTCCGATGCTCGCAAGGCCACTTCCACCTGGATCGACGAGAAGATCCAGGCTGAACTCGGTCGTTGGTGCCTTTGCGGACTTCAGACCAAGGATATGACCATGGCTATCAACAAGTACATGGCATATCTGGGTCTGCTGACTTCTGCCAGCAAGCCTTTCGTCGAAGTTTTTGGCCGCACGGTTGATATCCGTCGTGTCGCGGTCGTTGCTGATCACGAGATCACCGTCAACGCCAAGGTTGACCTCGTGTCCATGTACAAAGTACAGAAGAACACTAATCGTTCTTTGGCGATCTGCACTTTCGACGGATTCGGTATCATTCGGGACACTCTGACCGATGGCGAATCCGTTACGATTCGTGGTCCGTGGCTCAAGGCTTTCGTGCAGGCCACCAACTGGAGCGAAGTCGCTGCTTACAGCTTCTCCAATGGCGGCGATGCCACGTTCAAGGACATCTTCGGCAACACCGTCAAGATGAAGGATGTTGACGTTATCCTGACGGCTTCCTGCTTCAAGGCTGCGAAGCTGTACAAGTCCTGGAAGCAGTATCAGGATGCGTTCGAAGCGTTCGGTCACGAGATCTGCGTTTGCGTTCGTGAACACGCTCCCAGCCTGAAGGGACTTCCTTATCAGCAGGGTCAGACTCTGCTGGGCGATCAGGACGACGCTCTGAGCTTCATGATGCACGCCAAGAAGACCGTGTACAAGTATCATGACGCTTACGAAGCTGCGAGCCTTCTCCGCAAGGAGCATAGACTTGCTGCTCGGATGTATCCTGCTCTTCTGAACGAGAAGTTCACCGCAAAGAGCATTCAGGAGAAGTACGAGAGCAAGCGGAACGAGATGCTCGGTGGAAGGATTCCTGAAATGGGATACAACGCCTTCCTCGCTCCTGATATGACGGCGTTTGTGCAGCATCTCTTCAACATGCCTGTAACAGGCTCCCTGAAGGCTGGAGAATGCTCCTGCGTCTCTTTCGAACAGGGTCCTGTGGACGTTACCCGGAATCCGCATCTGGACAACGCTCATTGCATTCTGAACAATGTGAAGAACATGCCGTTCGCCACTCGCAAGAGCCCGACCATGTTCATCAACGTTCTGGATACGACCACCATCCAGCTTCGCGCTGACTATGATGGAGATCATATCCTTGCTTCTCAGGATGCGAAGCTCCTGTCCCTGGTCAACAAGACCTATGACGAGCTGAAGAACATTCCCTATGACTGGGATGCTCCCTCTGCTCCGAAGGCTCCTGTGACCAAGTCCGCGATCTGCAGCTTCATCACGAATCTGCTTCACGGTTCTGAGATCGGCATTTATGCTGACACTCTGACCAAGATGTGGAATAGTGAGTACAGCGCTGACACCTGCGGCTGGCTGACTTATGCAGGCAACGTGCTGATTGACTCTGCGAAGCATGGCTCCGTGAAGATCAAGAAGCCAGATGACGTGAAAGCTCTGTCCGCTGTTCCGCTGCCTGAGTTCTGCCGCTATGCCAAGGCCGACTCCGAGACTCCTGCGAACTCTTCCTACTGGGATGAGATTCGGGAGTACACCGGCACTCCTCGGTGCGAGTACTCCGGGTCTTTCCTGGATATGTACAGCCGCGCCATCAAGGAGAACGTTCCAGAAACCTTGACGATTGACGGCCTTGATGACGAGATCTTCGACCCCGCCGAGTTGATGATCAATCCTCATCGCAAGCTGATCCCCGGACTGACCCGTAGGGGAGTCTACAACAAGGAGACGAACACCTACGAGAACTGCGGCATCTTCCAGACTGTTGCGTTCCGTCATGCAGACGAATGGAACAAGCTGATTGCCGGCGAAGACATGTCTCATCGTGACGAGTGGGAGAAGTCCCGTCGCGAGATCGCTCTGAACGAGTTCATTACCTACTGCCGGGATCTGTATGCCGGTATGGGTATCGACATCTCCAGCAAGAGCGACGACTGCATCCTGGACGCTGTCTACGATGCGGTTATTCGCGGCATCTTCAACGTCAAAATGACCGATGGCATGATGACTGCCGTTATGCAGTGCTTCTGGCTCTGCTTCGGCGATCGTGTTATCAAGACCCTTCAGTCCAAGAATCATCGCCTGAGTGACGACGACCTCGTCTTCGACGATGACGATGAACTGTTCGACGACTCCGATTGCTAATCGACCGTCCTGAGCAAGACGTTAAACTGCTCAGATTCAACAGAGCTTCTGCGTGTCGGGAGCTCTTTTGAGTCTATACTCAAAAAAAAGGAGGATGACGCATGGCTTTGTCTTACACTGGATTATTGTTCAAACGGATTCTGATCTCGACCGGATACACACACGGGCAAAAGAGAAGAACCGACTCTGTCCACATCATGGTCAAATGGGGCTATCCGCTTGGATCGCAGAGCACCGAGTTCGATAACGCCTTGAAGTGGCTGGACGACAATGGGTGGATCTCTGTCAAATGGAATACCAAAGTCAAGGTATCCCGCAACACAAGCGGGATGACTGACTTCATTACCGTCACGGAGAAAGGGTATTCTGTTGCAGCCAAATATCTTCGTTAAATGTTCATACACGGGAGCCCTACAGGGGCTCTCGTAATGAGCACTTAACAACATTTCAGGCCGCAAGGCCTTTTTTATATATAAGGTGAGCCATAGAGGTGAGCCATGCATTCGCCCGGTGATTGGTCATCTACTTACCAGTCCCATCTAAAACGGCCAAGGCCTGCTTGATAGGGTGAGGAGTTTGCATGCTCCTCGAATAAACCAAGCTTGTATAGCTAAGAAGGAGGAACTCATGAAAAAGTTCATCGTTGTGACACTGTCGATCCTGCTCTTCGCGTCGTTTGCCTCTGCTGACGCATACCCAGCGGCGGGAGTCGTCGTTGGTTTCGAACCCGAATCGGACATCGTACTCGTCGAAGAATCCAACGGCACAATCTGGGCCTTCGAGGGAATCGAAGACTGGCAGTTGGGAGACCTCGCCGCGCTGCTAATGGACGACTCCGGGACCGAACTCATTTTCGACGACCAAATCGTACTGGCCCACTACACAGGTTTCTCAATCCCAAACAATCCACGTTAACCCAACTCTTAAGTCCCCTCGGCGCAAGCGCCGATCGATAAGGTGAGAAATAGGGCAAACCGCCCACGAAAGGAGAAAACCCATGAAATACAACACTATCAACGACATCGAAAACTATCGCTCCATCATCCGCAGCAACGAGGACCGCGTACAGGCGATCGCCCGTCGTGCCTCTGCTCTCCTTAATCAGGCTAAGTATATGTCCCTGATTGAATTGGAAAATGCTTCCAGTGAAATTGCCGAGCTTCGCAAGGAGAAAGCAGAACTGGACAAGCGTACCCGTGAAGCCAAGTTGGCCATTGCGAAATTCTATGCTCCTGCGAGTATTGCCTAAGATTGTACCTGTCCCGGCTACTGCTGTGCGCTGGCCGGGGCAGCTGTTCTATTCAGAAAGCCCTTAGCCGTAGAGTCCTCCTCCTGCTCTGCGGCTTTTTGAATAGAGCAGAAATGCTCTCTTGGGTACACTCCTTTCTTTTGGCCGAGCCTGAGATGTCGCCTTGAGCAAGCGATTGCATGGGCTCGGTTTCCTTCTCTGACTATAAACCTTGACGCGGTGAGAAGGCTCACTCTTTAACAGAGTGCCAATTATAGTCAAAAAATTCGATCCGGATTAAAAGTTACAGAGATGGCTCATCCGGATCTTCAAAAGAAAAAATTGGAGGTGTCCCATGCGTCACGTAATTACCATCTACACAGATGGAGCCTGCAAAGGCAATCCCGGCCCCGGAGGATGGGGCGCTATCCTTGTTTGCAACGGTCATGAAAAAATTCTTCGGGGCGGTGCTGTGCACACGACCAACAACAGAATGGAACTGACCGCAGTGCTCGAAGCTATTAAGGCTCTTACTGCTCCTTGCGACGTTACCATCGTTTCCGACTCCAAGTACGTCATCATGTCCCGTGACAAGTGGCTTAAGTGGCAGAACAAAAGCCACGTTCCGAATTGGGACCTGTGGCAGGAGCTTGTTGAAACAGGAAAAGCCAAAGGTCACATTTTCCACTACCAGCATGTAAACGGTCACAGCGGACACGTTATGAACGAACGCTGTGACAGAATCGCAAGCGAACAGGCTTGCAAATGGTCCCATAAAGCCGCTGGAACAAATACGCTTACGATCAATGAAGCGTTAGCTATTTTGGAAGAGAGGAAATAATCATGGGAACAATTTCTAAAAATGGCAAACTGTACGGTCTTATGCCAGACGGATCCTGGAAATGGTTCTTAAACGAAAAGCAATACGAAGATGAATATTACGATACGGTGTTTGAGTTAAATAATTGCTTTTTCACAGAATCTCCGGAGGATTACGCATGGTAGAGAATCTTATTTACATTGGTTTAACTCTGGTTTTGGTTATTGCGTCTTTCCTGTTTGGCTTAAATCTAAGTGACAAATATCACACTAAGGCAGAACAGGATAAGAAATACGCACTCGAAAAGCAATATGCGCGATTAATGGCTGGCTGTGACGCAGACGATCCGGTCCAGCCTTACGTCGCACACCCGGACAACCGTTTCTCCGTCCCTTCAGAGTTTATCGACCGCCTCGAAACAAATAAGTCCGCAACGTTACAAATCGACAAAACCAAAGCAATCTAAAAGCACCGGCGCAAGCGCCTGCTGGATAAGGTGAGAATAAATACAAATTAACTATTCTCAAGAGCAGAATCCCACGCTCGATAAACGGGGTCGCTGACAAAATCAGGGCAGACCGGGCTAAGGCCGACCGATGGGATCTCCGGAACCTATAACTATCCAAAAACAAATTAAGAGAAGGAGACTACAAAAATGAAGAACCTGAACATCGTTGGACGCATCACGAAGGACGCCACTCTGGAGACTCGCAAGATCGGTGATACCGAGATTGCTGTGACCAATTTCAATGTGGCTGTGAACACCCGCAAGGCGACCTCTAAGAGGGACCAGAACGGCAAGCGGATCTATGACACCCTGACCGACTACTTCCGCGTTACTCTGTGGCGCGATCATGCGAAGGCCATGGTGCCTTATCTGCAGAAGGGCCGGCTGGTTTCTATCCAGGGCGACTTCGAGCTGGAAACCTGGATGGACCGGCAGAACCAGATCCACCCGGTGGCCCACTTCACTTCTCCGGCTCTGGAGCTGCTGGACGCTACCAAGACCCAGGCCGAGGAACCCGCTGAGACGACTCCTGCGCCTGCTGCGGAGCCTGATGAGCTGCCCTTCGACTAATACGAATATATGCGGCCTGCCCGAAAGGGTGGGCCGCATTTTTTTGTCTGTGTTTGTCAAAGCGTTTTCTCCGGTTTCGAAAATCGACATAATGGAGGACTGTTAAAGTGCCCGACTTTTTCAGGTGAGCCATATTTTTTCCAGCCCCCTTTTTTCCTCCACCCCGCGTCTTCCCCAGCAGCGCGCCCCCTTACTGGTACGGTGGTGCTCGACTCCGGGCGCACACTATACAATATATATTTTCGACGGGAGGTTTTTTATGGAGACCTGTTTTAACTACTGCGACAAGGACGTTGCTTTTTTCAGCTCCGACGAGAAGCGCTGGATCAATAAAATTCGCAAACTGAAGAAGCAGCACCCCGACGAGATCAAAATCTTAGCCGAACCCGAAACCAACGACGGTTGCATTTACTGCCGTCTTCCTGCCTATACGCTCCAGATTCGCTTCAAGAGGGAGTACACCGAGGAAGAGAGAAAAGCAATCGCAGACCGACTTACTGGCTCGAAGAAAACTGACATTTCTGAAAACACTATTGAATAGGCATTTTTCGATACGAATTAGCCGTTCAGTTATTCGGATGATAATTTGTTCGTCTGAATATCTGGACGAGCTAATCGCATTTAAAATCTCCTTTGTCAAAGGTGTTTTTTTACAAGCGTGACTGATTAGAACTTCGTAACTGCAAGATTTCCTCCGTGACAGGATTTATATTTGATAAAATATTTTCTCCGGTTTCGAAAATTAGCATAATGGAGTATAAATGCATTCGCATTCCGGAAACCGACACCGTCGCAAGCGACGGTCGATACAAAGAAATAATCCAACTCCCGCCGTAAACCTATAGTCGCGTCGCCAAGAGGCAAGGCAACGGACTTTGACTCCGTCATTCGCACGTTCGATTCGTGCCGCGACTGCATTCGTACATGAGCGAACATAACCTACTGACAGGCTGACATCCTACTGTCCGTGTTGTGTGTGCATAGTTACCTTGGGGCACGTTAAACAAGTGTCGAACAGTCCAGTCTGTTCGGACACCTCCTTTCTAAGTTTGCTAAGGGTCTTGTCAGTACTGTGAAGTTTCTCTCTTCTGCTCCGGATCTGACCGTTCGTGCGGCCAGCCCTCCGCACAGACAATTGGGATAGATGGGTTGTCTGCGGATGCGGATCTGCTCGGGAAGAGAATTAAACTTTATTCGGCCGCTGTTGAAGGGCGGCCGAAAGAAAAAAGGAGTGAGAAGCGTGACTGGTTTTGTCCCGTACAGCAAGATGAGTAAGAAACAGAAAAAAGAAAAGGACAGACAGAACCGCACTCTGTGGAATATGCCGTGTATAACTAAAGTAAAACCCAGTGGTAAAATATACAGCCGGAAAGATAAATCCATGACTGGAAATCCTTATTCCCTGTATTGAGGGTGCCGCCGAATACAAAAACTGAGATTGTTCGCATTTGCGGCTGAAGGTTAGAGTTGAGATTCTCTTGCCGGAGAAGAATGACTGAGATAGGCCTATTATCTAAAGAATAATAAAATCCTCTATAGAACAATGTTTGAGAGTGGAAATTGTCTTGTAAAGAATACAATTCCAGAATGTAAGTACTGTTTCTCTCTCTATGATTGTTTGTTTTCATTTAAGTCTTTTGTTTTTATACGCTTCTTAACGGAGTATATCTCTTTATGGAGAGATATACTCCTAAAGCTAAAACAAAAGCCTTAAAGAAAACAAATTTCTAAAGAATGATTTGGATTCTATCTCAAATAAACGAATTGCTAAAGAAATAACTGAATTTTCGATAGTAGAATTGATTCATTGAATTATCCTTCCGGAAACAAAAAGATTCTTCTATAGGAGAATCTATCTCCTATGATTGGATTTCTGAACAAAGAAAAAGATTCTATATAGCAGGATTAATCTTAATAAAGAGGATTCTATTAGAACAGAACAGTTCTCTTTCTAATAAATCTCTCTCTTCTCTTTCTCTTTCTAATAAATCTCTCTTCTCTCTTTCTTCTTTCCTTTTTCATTTTGTCTCTCCTATAGAATAATCCTTTTCTATAAAACAATTTCTTTTCTCTGTTATTGTCTTATAGAAAACAATCCCTTTCTATGAATTGGACTCTTTAAAAAGAAACGGTTCTCTATAAAATGATCTTATCTCATATAGAACAATCTTTCTGAGAAAAAACAACTCTCTATAGAAGGATTGATTCTTTATAAAAAGAACTTCCTGAAGAAAGATTCTTTCTTTAATATATATATTATATATAGATAAGGGAAGTGAATATGCCGGTATAGCTCAATTGGCAGAGCAGCTGATTTGTAATCAGCAGGTTTTCGGTTCGAGTCCGAATACCGGCTCTTTTTTTTTATACAAGGAGGGATAGTATGTATTGGACAATAGAAACACAGCCGGAAAATAAAGGCTTTTATTTGTGTACATGCGGAAATAATGTTGTAATGTTGTATTTCAACGGTAAGGAATGGATTGAAGGAGAAAATATTGTTTCGGATAAAGTTATTGCGTTTAGATCTTTACCGCAGCCTTATCAGCCAACAACAACGGACGCTATTTCCGACAAAATAGATATTCTTTCTTTACGTTTAAGCATCCTTAAGGATCTTTTACCTTACACGAATACAAATCTCAACGATAAAATTGCGAATCTTTTAGACGATACAATTATGCATCTCGGTTCATACATCTCTATTGCAAAATACGAAAAAGAAAACTAAAGGAGAAATACAAATGCAACTGTTGCTTTCTACCGAAAACAGTGTTTACCGAATCGAAGTCAAGAAACCTACAAAACAGGAATTAGATAATATTACTCAGCCCGATTTCGAAGGACAAACCAGCCCCAAACAGGTTTATGTCGACAGACAGCTTCAGGAATTAGCCAGGGCGTTAACGCAAACCGGATACAGATACGATTGCTACGAATAAGGAGAAAATGCTTTACACAGTTTATGTTTCAGCAACAATCGACAAAACAGTCGAAGTAGAAGCAGACGATCCGGTATACGCAATGTCCCTTGCAGAAGACAAAGTTTGTTCTATGTTAAGGGGAACTCCAGATGTTACAGCCGTAGAGGCATACGAATATACTGAGCGTGACTGACGGAAACACATTAGGCGTGACTGGCCGCAAAACATTGAAAGTGACTGAAAAATGAAAATCTACGTACTTGTTAAAAACATCGAAGCGGACATCGATTACAGTTGGGATTACACTCCTTACGAAATTATCGAAGCAAATACGTCTCGAGCACGACTGGAAGAGATAAAAAAAGAATACGAGAAACTAAACGGCGGGGAAGTATGGGAAGAATATTACGACAACTTCACTTGCTGTTACACAATCGAAGAAGTAGAACTGAAAGGAGAAAGCCTACAATGAACTTTGAACAGCAGAATATTCCTGTAGACAGAGTTTACAGTCTCACACGACTGGTTTCAGCCTGCGAAAAGAACAATGTCGGTTTAGAGAATGTTGTTTTCTTTCAAAACGGTTTTCAGGTGTTGTTCGAAGACATGCCGGGAGATGCGGTTTTGCACGACTATTCCTACGGGAACAAGGCGTGTATGTGGGAAACAATAGGCTTTCCGTGGGATTGCTCCGACGTATCTGTTCACGAAGCAGAAACACTCGCAAAAATGCTCGGTGCTTTAAAGACCGGAAATGACTGGAAATTATTCGAGGAAGAATAAACATGAATGTTAAAGACCTGTACAGCCAAATTTTAGATCTTCTTCCAGACAGTCCTCCGGACAGCAGCGACTGGCACGGCTTCTGGGCTAATAAACACGATCAGGAAATCATGTGTGAGTCAGATACCCAGGCAGATGTGTTAGCCGATTTCTTCGAGGATTTAGGTTTCGATGTTATGCATACGCATCACTACAACTACGGTGAATGTGTTGTCAACGAGGATTGCTACGGCTGGTGGAGTGTTTATCCGGACTAAGGAGAGAAAATGAGATTTTACGTAACATACAAAATAAATGCAAGGTATGAGGCTCTTGTAGAGGCAAACACAGTCGAAGAAGCACGGGAGAAAGCAAAAGAAGAATATTGGGATGCGAACTTCGGTGAATGCCACGACATAGACGGTGATCAAATAAGTGTTGAGGATGAAAACGGTAATATTCTTTGGGAGAAGTAAATGCATAAAGCAATAAGAGCTGTTTTAAGGTCTATTATCAAGCACAAACGTATTTGTAAAATATTCGAACAATGGAAATGGTTCAATCACTTGTGTTACGAAGAAGCACAGGCGGTGATCGGAAATCGACCTTGGAAGTAAGGAATTTTACGATGTGGGTAGATGCTAAAGCTGTATGCTACGATCTTGCCGGAATGTGGGCAAGCCGAAAGAACAGAAGAAAATCCAGATGGAAACGTAAATTTGCAAGAATGGGAATTAAAATTTAGAAGCATAGAACTGGAGTTGATTCTTAATGTACGATCTAACAAAAGCAAATGCGGATATCAAACGCCCAAGAGAATGGAATATTCTAGCCTCTCGATTTGATGAATATTCAAAAGAAACTTTTGACAAAATAATGCAGTTAATTGAACTAATTAAACAAGAAGAATAAATGTTTTATTCAGAATGGGACCAAAAGAAATGCTGAAACGAGGTAAAATATGCTAAAATGGACAAACTGTTCTTCTCCAGATGGACATACATATTTAAAATGCAAAAGCTGTAAACAGGAATTTTATGTTGTTTCAGCCGCATATTACAGTAAAACAATCAATTTCTGTCCTTACTGCGGAGACTACGCACATAGGATTAAAAACTTAAGAGGTAAAGAAGATGAAGACTTTGGAGATTTACAAGCAGGATCTGACTCCGGAAGCCCAGGCGAGACTGGAAGAGTTTACGAATGGTGACGATAACTATGATGTCTTTCCTATTGCAACACTCGAAGTAGAAGAAGACGATCAAAGCGGATGATCCTGGAAGGAGATTTCAATGAGCATAAAAGATAAAATGGTTTTAAATCAATACGCTCAAAAAATATTCGGGTGTTTTTACGACGATCTCTCGGAAAATGAGGCACAAATGCTTATCGGTTATGTTCATGAACACGATCCGGAATTTGAAAATCACAGAGGAATAATTCAATGACCAAAGCGGAACAGATTAATTTTGCACTTGTCAAAGTCAGCGAGATATTGAACATTATTCGTCCCAACGACTGGGCTGTCAAATATATTAAAGTCGAAGACGTAAATTCCCTTGGACTGTCTGAATATCAAAAATCATATTACGGCATTGTTTCCGGAGAAGAATATTTCATGGTCTACATAAGCAATCAGCTGAGATATGTTGTGAATGTAACCGGTGACAATGTAATGACTTCACTTCAGGAATTAATTGACGTTCTTGCAAAGAAATTTTAAAGGAGATCGAACATGGTAAGTAACGCGTTGAGCTCAATAATTATGTTTACAGAAGCTGTGAGTTTAATCGGTCTCGTATGCACTGGTATCTGTTTAATTGTTTCGTACGCTGGTGAATTTATTGAAAAATACATTGAATGGTAAAACGTAAAGTCTGAAAGGAGAGGAGTGTACATGCTTTACGAGGTTGCCGGGAACCTGTTGACAAATGAAAAAATAAATATCTTTTGTCATCAGACAAACTGCAAGGGAAAGATGGGAGCCGGAATTGCAAAAGCAATAGCTGAAAAATACCCCATTGTTTCTCATGAAAACTATAAATATTGTTCAAGCATGGGCTACAGCAGGAACATTCTTGGGACAAATTTGTATGTGAAAGTTTCACCCCAAAGAACCTGTGTCAATATGTATGCTCAATACAATTACGGGAGATCTGGCATTTATACTGAATACGATAAGTTCCAGTCTTGTTTGGACAGATTAGCCGAGAAACTGAACAAATCCAGTCCTTCTTTCAATGTTGGGTTCCCAGCCGGAATCGGATGTGGAAGTGCCGGAGGAGACTGGAATTTTGTAAAGCCAATGATTGAATACTTTTCAACCGAGATTAAACAAAACGTATATCTTGTTTCGTACTCGGATGAAAGCAGGCATTTGTTTGATGTCACAGCCATGTTTATAGGCAACTCCATGTCTATCTCAAACGAATGGCATAGAATCAACATTCAGGTTTTACCCAAAAACTACCTTGTAAAGTGTGGGAACACCCAGAAATTCTACAGTTCGAAATCTTCATTGCTGAATGACTGGCACTGTATTGAGGAAATCGAACTTCCGGATCTACCAATGCGTTAATATATTTTAATCTTACTTAAGGTATAAGGCATAAGGTCATTCTTCATTCTGAAAGGAGCTTTCTTATGCGTATACATGTGTACAAAGACAACGAGGATTTCTATATCGAGTTTAAAGACCCCCAAAATACAGAGCTCAAAGAAGAAAACGAACGATTAACTCCAGAAGAACTTTATACAAATAAAAAACTGGAGATGCTTACAAGACTTTTAACAACTGGCTGTAAGTATAAATTGTTGTCCTGTACGCAGTGAAATCAGTTTCGCGAACTGTAAATATAACGTCTGTTTGGGCGGCACGGGACAGCCGCCCGGACAGATTAAGAGGAGGATTAAAATGAACAGGGGAATCCGCAGGAAGAACGATTACAATAAAGCGATCAGGAAGCAGAATATTGCACGTTTTGTTTACGGCTTTCAATGGTACGACAATCTTCACGAATACTCCAAAGGAAAAATTCATTGTTCCTGTCCTCTGTGCGCGGCCAAGACCAATCCGAAGCGTAAAAGGATTGGGCATGGATATACAATCAAAGACACCAAGAGAGTGAATGAAATGTCGTACGAGGAGGCGTATATGTGTGAGGAAGAATTTTAAACAGTTAATTCTTAAGTTTGGGGATAGCGGCCAGTTAATTCTTGATCCAGAGGATATTGAATATTTATCAGCTTGGAATATTGTAAAGCATTTGATGTTGATTGACTGTTCAAAAGCGATTTACGAAAGAGATATTGCTAAGGATATTTGCTTAATTCTAAAAAAGTCTGCGAATAAACAATTTGATTCTTTCGGCACAGTGTTTGAAAGACTTATGTATTCCAGAGACATTGTTACGCTGCGTTTTGTGTATGAAGACGAAACTCAGGAAATAGACGTCGACTGGAAAGATGAAAATGAATACGGGTCCGACAACAAAAGGCAGACATTTGCAATGAAAGGCGATAGTCTTTTAATTGCGATAGGAAAACTGAAAGCAAAAGATTATCTTAAAGGTTTCAATTAGGGGCATTAGTTTAACGGCTAAAACTTTCGCTTTGCACGCGAAGGATAAGGTTTCGACTACCTTATGCTCCACATCAGGAGAGAAATCTCCTGAATATGCGGTTGCGCATAAGCATTAATCCGGAGCTTGCCACTCCGGGCCGTCAATTTAATATTGACTGAAAGCGGTGCAATGAGTTCAGTCAAAAATGTCGCACAACTCCATTTGCCAGCAATACAATTATTTGTATTATTGCAAACGCGACGTAGGCGGAAACAATTATGTTTCCGTTTATGCGGATATGGCGGAATAGGCAGACGCCAGAGACTTAAAATCTCTTGCTCAATAGAGCGTGTGGGTTCAAGTCCCACTATCCGCACCAGTCCCCCAAAAGGGGACCGATTTCTGGCAACCGGGAAAGACCGGCATACTAACGGTTGATTGGCACTCTGGAAAGACAGAGATTTGCAGGTGACGGAATAGGTAGACGTGAAAGGCAATAACATAGTGCCGGGGACGCCACTGTGTGCTATGTGAGGTGCAAATCCTCACCCTGTATCTATGCAGCGATGGCCGAGAGGCTTAAGGCATCTGTCTTGAAAACAGAAGAGTGTAAAAGCTCCGTGGGTTCAAATCCTACTCGCTGCGTTTTATGCTCCACTAGCTAAGTTGGTTGTAGCGACGGCCTTATAAGCCGTGTCATTAAGCTGGGTTCGAGCCCCAGGTGGAGTACTATTTTTTTTAAAGGAGATTGATATGCACTTTTTCAAACAAAACTGTGATCCTGCTATTTATTTTAACGGGAAAGCCTATCCAACCAGTGTTTATATGCAAGCCTATAACGAAGCCATGCATGATAAACAGCTTGAAAAAGAAATTGACGCTCTGGAAAAGAAATACATTCAACTGCATTTAGACGTGCTGATGAATGAACAAACCAATTAAAACTATTTATTAAAGGAGACTGAACAATGGCAAAGAAACTCGTAGCAGAAGTAACTAACAACGAAGGCGAACAGCAGGAAGTACAGTTCAATGAACAGACGGCGTCCGTGAGAGTAGAAATCAAGCGGGTCCCTGTAGAGAAAGCGCGTATCAAAATTGTCGGAGACTCTCCTTTGCTGGTCCATGCGTGGAGTGAGAAAGTCAAGAAAGAACTGCTTGCGAATATGCAGATGGACAAGCGGGAGAAAAAGCAGAAGACCCACGAAAAGAAAGACCCGTTTGCGGACTTTGTCGAAGCTGCTTATTGGATTACTCCGATGCCTGATGTTCGGGGTCTTGAACCCGAGAAGCAGATTGAACTGTTCGAAAAAGCAATCGACGACGGCGCCCAGTTTGGTTTCCCAGTTATTGCGTTTAAGAAGGCCGCTATTGCTGCCTGCTTGAGTTCTGGCTTGATTAAAAGTGTGTCTCTGATGCGGCGGTTGTTCCATGTCAATGCTGTGAATGGAGCTCATGTTAAGTCTTCTCAGGAGCTGGCCATTCTGAAGATTGAAGAGCCTCCGGAACTGTCTGAAGACGTTGTTAAGGTTGGTCCTTTCAACAATCGTCAGCCAGACCTGAGATATCGCCCTTCTTTCAGGAAGTGGAGTACAGAACTGGAACTGAGCCTGATTAAAACCGGAATGTTTACGATGGAAGATATTGTTAATGCTATTGATATGGGTGGTTTTATGAACGGCGTTGGAGAATGGCGAACCGAAAAAGACGGTGAATTCGGCAATTATCATGTCGAGATTACAGATTAAGGAGGACTTTGATGGCCGCATTTGAATATCGGTTTAAAATGCCCAAGATGCATAAGGTTTCCGCGGATGTTGCTGGTAAGATTTGTCAGGAGTTGTCTGATTCAGAAGACGGTTTGACTCCCAAGCGACTGGTCGATGTAAGTCGTAATAAGAACGCTCCTCTTCACGATGAATTTGAATGGGACGACTCCATTGCCGGAGAAAAATATCGTGAGCAGCAAGCTCAGACACTGATCCAGCATTTGGTTATTGTTCAAACGGACAATGAGGCTGAAAGGATCGTCAAGCTTACAAAGCAAAACAAAGACTCAGAAGATGCTGAAGTAAAAGATTATCCGGCAGATCGTGGATTTGTTTCTACCGGGGAGCATAACACTCGATATGTTCCTCTTGCTTCGGCTTTAACTAATGATTTATGGAGAGCCAGCTTGCTGGAGTCTGCACGAAAGGACAGTAGAATTTTTGTGTCTAAGTACAACAGGTTGGAAGAGCTGGCTGAGATTGTCGACGATATGAACAGATTCCTTGGTGCCTGAAAGTAAGGAGACACTATAAGATCTCCCGGAGTGGATGAAAGGTCTGAACATGGTCAGGCAGCCATGGCGAGTACGGGTCAGTTGTTTTCGGGTAAGCAATGTCAAGGCAGCCGAGGTGAATTTTGTAAAGGTACGGTGCGCACGGGCAGCCATGTTCTGTTGAGTTGAGCTCTGCCGATGCACGTTAAGTTAAGTTGTGGCAGCCTAGGATGGGTATTGCACGTTTTGTTCCGCATCGGAGTGGCAGCCACGGTAAGTTCCGTTGGGTTTGTTGCGTGGTGAAGTGCGGCAGCCATGGTGTGTACCGGAGCTATTGGGAGTGCAAAGGTTTGGCAGCCTTGGTCAGTTGCGTAGTGTTACGGACGTGTATGTTAAGTTTCGGAACGGCAGCCTAGGTATGTACAGGTCTGTATGGGTCTCGTGCGAAATGGCAGCCAAGGACAGGAGCGTAATGTATAGTCCGCATGGGACGGGCAGCCGATATAAAATTGTCCGTGCAATGTCACAGCCAATCCAATTCGCGATGGGGAGACGCGATCAACAAATATCTCCCTGCTTTTATTAAACGAATAGTGAATTCACCAGTCCCGCCGCAAGCGGCTGGAGATAAAGAGAAAGGAGCCGCAGATGCAACTCATCCGACTTAATCTCGACGGGACAACCGAATTAATACCATTCAACCCAAAAGATTCATTTTCCCAAATCATCGAATGCGAATACATCGAAATAGTTCGACCAAGAAACTGCAAGCATTCGCTCATCGTAGACGAAGAGGGAAGGTTGAAAGAAAACAAAATAAACATTTTAGCGTCATATCTTTACGGCACACATTTTCATTATCAGCCTATTATGGGAACAGTGCTTGTTTGTGATATTACGCCATACGGAGAAATAACCGGACTAACTGATGATTCTGCGATTGAATTTAAAAAGAAACTAGATGACATATATTTGTTTGCGTTTAACATGATAAAGAACGCACTTGAATGATTGTGCAGGCAAATTATCTTTTTGAGGATGATGTTTTTTGAAAATTCAGCAAAAGATCGTAACTCTTAAAAACGAAAATCAACTGTATGAAGCAATGATGCGCAGGCCGGATGCAACATACGAAGAGAAAGGCAATTACGGTCGGATGATCATGCAAAACAATAAAGAAATCAAAGAGCTGAAAAAAGAATTATATCAGGCAAAAAATGCTAAAGAACTCTTAATTGAATAAAGCAAGAGGTTTAGATGACAAAAGAAAAATATCAGGATGTTAAAGGCCTGTATGAAGGCAAACATGCTCCGAAAGAATATCATGTCTGGATGGTTATAGGCCCGGCAGGACCAATTATAGAGCGGAATATCTGGGGCCTGGATCAGGCTAAACAGTTTGTTCGCGGATCCTGGGATCACGAAATCAGACGAGTTGAAGATGGGAGAATTATACCATGACATGGACACCTGTAGCGGAACAATTGCCTAAGGATTATATTAACTTGTTGATCACAGTTAAAGAAAAGAAAACAGGTAAAAGGTATGTAATGTCCTGCGTGTGGAGCAGTGTCATTGATCTTGAAACAGGAGAAATTATCGGCCCTCCGACTTTTGCGGATTTGATTTCCGAAGACGGAAGAATGATTTTTGTAGACTACCAAAAAAACAAAAGCATTGAAATTTTAGCGTGGATGCCATATCCAAGTCCGTACGAAGACCAATTCAGGGTTATCGTTGCCGGATCAAGATCTTTCAACGATTATGCTTTGCTGAAAGACAAGCTTGACAAGGCGTTTTTAAAGCATAAACCAACATCTATCGTATGTGGTGAAGCAAGTGGTGCCGACACTCTCGGAAGGCGTTACGCTGAAGAAAACGGCATTAAGATAGACAGTTTTCCGGCGGATTGGAATACGCATGGAAAGCAGGCCGGCTATATCAGGAACGAAGAAATGGCAGGCAATGCGGATGCGTTGATTGCTTTTCATGTAAATAATTCAGCCGGAACAAGGCACATGATTAATACAGCGAAGAAAATGGGGCTTCAAGTAAGAGTAATTAACATTTAAAGGAGAAAACAAATGAAAGAAACAATGACTGTGCATAAGGCTCTGAGTGAACTGAAAATCCTTGCGGATCGGATCAACAAGGAGATTAACAATCTGACTTTCCTGACAGTGAATAAGCATTCCAATGCCAAGATTGCAGGACAGTCGATTGAAAAGTATGTTAAACAGGTGCAGGACGACTACAAGTCCGTGATGACCTTGATTAACCGTCGGAATGCGATTAAGCGGGCTGTGACCAATTCCAATGCGATTACAAAAGTCAGAATTGGAGATGGAGAATATACTGTTGCTGAAGCCATCGACATGAAGGCGAACGGCATCAACTATCCTTATAGCATTCTGAATCGCATGGAGACACAGTGGCGTTCTTGCAATGCTATGGCAGATCGGGAAAACGGGGAAAAGCTTGATCGCCGTGCGGATGAATACATAAAGTCTCTGTACGAAAATGCGGACATGAAAAATATGTCCAGTGAGATTCAGAAAGTCCGGGAGAACTTTGTCGAGTCTCAAACCATGGACATTGTTGATCCTATCGATGTCCAGAAAGCTATGCTTAATCTGAAAAATCAGATTGACGCTTTCATGTCTGAAGTGGATTCCGCTCTGTCCGTTTCCAATGCCTTGACAACAATCGAGGTGGAATACGAAACGCTATGAAAGAATTAGCAATTCACTGCTCGATTTATATTCAGAGTCCTGATGGATGGAACGAAGATGATCTTGATGACGATGCTTATAATGCATTGGATGCTATCAGGACTGCTTCGTCTCTCCCCGGTGGATGGGATTTTGACTTTCAGATTTACGATACAAACATAAACGACGTATAACAAACATGCCTTGTGCGCGAAAACTGTAAATGATATTCACTGCATGTTTCTTCGGATAACCATGCAGCAAATAAAAAACCGAAGACCTTAATAACAGCTTGTGAAAAAAGCTATAATGAGCGAATCGCACCTGAAATGCGAACAAATGTCTGCCGGGGCTATCATTAAGACCGGCGTAAAGCTCAAAGCATAAAGGTCAAATACAAAAGATAAAAATTTAAATTTCAGTTTTTGTGAAAGTTTAAATAAGAATGATGACATTGTCACATAAAGATCAGAGACATGATCAATGCGCCATTGTCGCAAAAGTTCATGCAGTAAACCTCGATAAAATCCCGGAGATACGGTTAGCGGATGAATATCCTGCCGCACAGAAAACCGCCGGGCTGCGCACAAGGCTTTTTATATCAGAAGATGGTGTACGGGACACACATTATGAGTAACAGTTCGACTCTGGTATTCTGGTCAAAACAAAAGAATGCTGAAATAAACTGAAAATAATTTCAACGGTCTGTTTCGTGGAGACACAAGATGAGAAAAGTAATAACGGTAAGATTCTGGGTGGACGATGACTGGTGTGGAGATCCGGAAGTCGCAAAAAACTATATGGACAACGATAAGATTAAAGAAGACATACAGACTGAAATAGAATATTGCTGGCATAATTTTGAAATGATAAACTTTGAAACAATGGAGATCTCAAATGAAAAAAGTACCGAAAATACTGAAGATTTTGCCTGTAATTTACTTTAGCAAAGAGCCCGGAGAAACACAGGAACAGGCGGTAAAACGTTTTATGAATATATTAAAGGATAATGGAATTGAAATAGAATCCTATAATGTTTCTGAGCTTGAAGGTGTAGATAATGAAAACGTATGAACTTGGAGTTGTAATAGAAGCATATAAAACAATTCTCATTGAGGCTGAAAGTGACGATGAAGCATGTGACAGGCTTCAGGAAATCTGTGAAACAAATACAATTTCTATAAACCCAACAGATGAGCCGAATGTTTTGATCGATTACGTTGAAGAGCTTTCGGATAAGCCAATTATAAGTCTTTCGAAAGAACAATAGCTGGATATGATTACAGTATTACAGAAAAAAGATTTTTAGAGGGATTGAACTAGCCTTTTATGCGGAATATTTGTTTGATTAACTGAAAGATAAAATAGCATGTAAACGAAGATAACAAAAGCATTTTGGACAAGTAAACCGAAAATTGTCTTTATTATTGGTTCAGCCCGATTGAATAATTTAACACCGTCGCAAGCGACGGTAAAATAAAATGAATTATTACCCATAAAACAAACTATCGCAAACCGTAACAAAATCATTCTCTTTTAAAAACGACAAAACATATCTGTAGATTTTTATAAAAAAAGAGAAAGATTTTAAACAGTGAAGGAGAGGAAATGTATTATTTAATTGACAATGATCCTGATCAAAGATATGAACAGGGCGAAGAAGATAATGTAAAAGAAGAATGCATTTCGGTAGATTATTTTGAGAGCGATGAAGATCGTTTTGATGAATATTTGAATGATACAGAAAGAAATGTAGAAATTTATGGATATGAATTTACCCCATCCGATGTCCTGAGGTCCAATGAAGGGTTTTATGAAAATGCATTAGAAGACTGGGCGAATGACATGGTCAGCAACGAATATGAAAATGCTGACTATGAGTTTCGCCATTGTTGTCCGGGAGATTCATTCTGGATTTGCAATTATGAAATCTTTGTCTATGAAGACGAAGAGGAAGAAGAACCCGAATCTGCGGAAGATATTACTTGTTTAAAGGAACAAGTGGAACAGCAGATTAAGAAAGAAGAAGATCTGAGATCTGAAAACTCCCGTTTGGAAGATGCTTTCATGTCTGTTTTCCAATCCATTCAGTGAAGACAATGCCGAAAGGCGTGTCGATAGCCCGTCCGTATCTTCGTATGCGGCTCCGGGCATTTTAAACTATTTTATTTAAAAAGGAGAAACAAAATGTCTGTAGTGAATCTGACTCTCATTACCAACCGAGGCAGGAAGGTCGACCAGGTTTCCGACAGTATGACCGTCCGGCAGATCTACGAAAAGTTCGATGTGAACTATGATGCCTGCACCAATACCATTGACTCTGTTCCGCTCCAGATTGGACAGCTGGATCAGAGCCTGCGCCAGCTCGGCTGCGGAGAATCCGTTCGTATGTCTTCTATTGTGAAGATGGACAACGCGGTTGAAGTCTTCATTGCCGGTTCTGCCGCGATTCTGAAGTCCAAGTACGATCTGGAGGATTGGAAGACTGCTCTGCGCTTCGATCCGGAGCTGGGTCTGTACAACGAAACTGACGAACCTATCTTCAAGGTGTTTGTCGAAGAAGGCCCCGGTTCTCTGAATGAAAACGGCGTTGTCTTCTCTGAAATCCCGAGTGAAGACGGGAAGGCTGTGGCGACTATCATTGTCGATCCGACTGCCGAGAACAAGCGCGAGCTTGTAAAGGCCCATCAGGGTCTTGCTCTTCTGCGGCTGAAGGAAGTCGAGGAGAATCTGGAAGAAGTTATCAACGACGCTAAGGAATCCGCAAAGGAGATCGATAAGATGGTGAAGGCCATCTAAAATCTCCTTGCAAGGGGGCGGTGTAAAATCCGTCCCCTTTTTTTAAAATTAAAGGAGATTTAAACTATGTTTTCGAAAGTAATTAGTGCTCCAATTGCACCTTTAACATTCAGTTATTTGAACAACTTTACGAGGCCGGAAGGAGAGCTGGACTGGACTTTATCTTCTCTCGGTTTTGTTTTATTCCAGCCGAGAATTCCAGATTATAGTGGGATTTGCGGAAACTATACCCGTTTTATTGAACTTGATGCAAAATTAATTGATCAAATTCAGAAAACATGTGATAGAGAAAACAAGTCAACACCAAGTTTTAACTATCATATATGTTTGGATCTTACAGAAAGTAAGTTACAAATAATTAAAAAGGCTATGACAACGATTGGACTGAGTGAACTTGAGCCAATCGAAAGATATATAGCCCAGCAACTTCTAATGAAGGATTTTGCTGTATTTATTCACGAAGAAAGTAATAGCGCCTTTATATTTGCACCTAGTACGAACATACAGTTGTATCACTTGTGCTTGGCGTTTACCTATACATTGTTTCCAGCTATATTCAAAAATAAACCTTTGTCTGATGACGAAATCCAGGTACTGAAATCTCTTTCGCATAAAACGGCTGATTCATTTATAAGCTTAATGCAGAAAATGCTTCAGCCTGTGCGGAGTGTTATTCTGCGCACGGAATTGGCTTCGTGCTTCAGAGGTTTCCGTCAAGGCAAAATTTCAACGGCAGAAAACCGTGTTCATGCACTGCGTTCTCAAATAGAAGCAGTTCTCGAAGATTATAGGAGAAAAGAAACAGAACTTGAAAACGCAATTGTCATGTTAGAAGGTTTAAAAGTTATCAGCGACGGAGATAGCGAAGAAGAGAAAGAAGTCATTGAATATCTTTCAAAAGAACCTCGGATTCAGAACATCAGTTATGATAGAGGCTCTTTGATCTTTGATGTAACAACACTCCTGACGAATACAGATGTCAAGAAATATGAAAATGCGGAGAAAACTCAGGGCATTTATGATGGATATCGAATTGCAAGTACAAATGTGTTCAACAATAAAGCAAACAGAATGATGTTGATGAAAGCATTATTTGCAAATCCAAATCCTGATTTGCGGGTTAAGATCAGTGGACATATTGTTTTCCAGCCGAGCACAAACTGGATGGATGCTCCCCGTGGACAAAATATAGATATGACTGATCCGATCCTTTCCAATTGCCTGATTAATCCGCATTATAAACTTCATGGATGTCCAGGACGAAATAGAGATCAGATTATCCAATGCCTGCAGCAGGGCGACTTGATCTCTGCTATAGAGTGTTCAATTGCGGCAACCGGAAGCGTTAACATTGGAGAAACAGACATTACTTTCAGACCGTTTGTTCAGGAGATCCTAACCAGCGATAAAAGAATTATTCAGCGTAGCGATGGAACAGACTTAACACCTGTTGAAGCCTTGTTGTGGCTTCAGACCAAGGAGAAAACGGCATGAAGAAATTAAAACTAAGCAAGCAGGATAAAGAAAAGTTATTGGCTGAATTTTCGAAGAAAATTGATAAGTATGAAGATGAACTCAAAGACACAGAGATTTCTTTCGAAAAAAATCTCAGCGAAAAAGCAAAAGAAAAAATAACAATTTATTTTACGCCTGAGGCATACATTGAGTCTCAGGCGCTGGTAAAGAATTTTGATGGCGAAGTAGGCTGGCATGGGCTAATCGAAAAGATCGATGACAATGCGTACATTGTCACAGGGATTATTGTGTATCCTCAGGTTGTAAATGGAGCAAGGACTCTTGATCCAACAAAGACAAACAAATGGTATGAGGATCACGAAGATGTTCTGGATCTGCTACACTTTCAGGCTCATTCACATGTAAATATGTCAACCAGTCCTTCGTCTACAGATATGGAAAACCAAAAGAATATCGTTCGGAATCTGCAAGGAGAAGGATTTCAACTCTTTCAGATATGGAATAAATCCGGAGATATTAATTCATTCCTTTATGATCTAGACAATAATGTTATGTATGACCGTAACGATATTCAGATTGAGATCGTAAAAGAAGATAACTCGACAGTCTCTGAATTTATTCAGAAAGCGAAAGAAATGGTAGAGTCCATGCCTGTAACTGTTCCTAAGAAAACCGTCACAGCAGTAACTCCGAAATATGGCAGTTATGCATGGACAAACAATGATACCGTAGAAAATAAATTAACTAATCCATTTTATTGGAAAGATGAAACTTCAGAAGGAGAGTGGGGCTATGAATCTCGCAAAATCATTTGAGTTTTTTAACCCTGATTTATTCCATGAACAGATCCACATCATTGGGTGTGGATCTGTAGGTTCTACGGTAGCTGAACTGATTACAAGATTCGGCATCGAAGAAGTATGCCTATATGATTTCGATGTTGTAGAAGAACATAACCTGGTGAACCAGATGTTCACGCGAGATGATTTATATAAGCCGAAAACAGAATGCGTGAAGAACAATTTATTGAAAATAAATCCAGATATGAACATCATCTTATTTGACCGGGGATATATAGGACAAAAACTGTCAGGTTATGTTTTTCTGTGTGTAGATAAGATAGAGATAAGAAAGAGAATAGTTGAAGAAAACAAATTCAACGACACAATCAAAGCAATGTTTGATTTCAGAACCGGATTGACTGATTGCCAGCATTATGCTGCCGACTGGAGCAGGATGGATCAAAAGAAATTGCTTTTGAGTAGAATGAATTTCACACACGAAGAAGCACAGCAAGCCGTACCAATGTCAGCTTGCAGAGTTGCGCTTTGTGTGGCACCAACAGTAAGACTTGTATCTAATATCGGAGTCTGCAATTTTATTAATTTTGTAAAAGGAAATGGATTAAAGAATGCGATAGTTGCAGACGCATTTAATTTTATGATCGAAGAATTTTAAATCACAATGAAAATTCGGTTATACCGGTCTGCTAATGTAAGTAACAGAAACACTTTGCCCGACAAGAAAGGGAACGCGGATCCGCCGGCCGCACGTCGAAGGCAGCCTGAATAACACCTCCATTTCTCGTGCTAAGACGAAATTTCTAGACTATGCACAAGTTTTATTACAGCTGAGAGATTTAAATCGACTGGTTTGAGATCGCTCGGGACCTGTAAGTAGCAGCTCTAGATCCAGCAACTAACTAATTAGATTGTGAGATGAAAAAATGTATTACTTTACAATAAGGCAAAATAGAAAACCAGTTCAACTAAAATTCGAAGATGTATTGTTTGGAAATGTTGTAATAAATTCATTAAATACAGAATCTGATAAGACCGGTACCATAACCAGAGCATTAGACGAAATACCTAAAGAGTTAACTGAAAAAGTAGATATAAAATCGATTATTGAATGGTTGAAAGAATTCAATAATAAAAACAGTTCTTTGTTTGAAGCTAATAGAGAAACACTGTATAGGCATTATAAAATTCCAAAGAAAACAGGTGGATGGAGGCCCATAGATGAACCTTGTCCGGAATTGCAAAATGCATTAGGAGAATTGGCCTCTTTTCTACAAAGAGATGTTGGTGTTCTTTATCATACATCTGCATTTGCATACATAGAAGACAGATGCGTTGTAGACGTATTGAAAAAACATGCCAAGTTTAAGAGTAATTGGTTCCTGAAAACGGATTTAAGCGGATTCTTTCCTCACACTACTCTTGAATTTACAATGAAGATGTTAAGTAAGATCTTTCCTCTATGTGAAGTTATGAAAGATCCGGAAGGGGGAAAAGCCTTAACTAAGGCAATTTCTTTGGGGTTCTTAAACAATGGATTACCGCAGGGAACAAAGCTTTCGCCGTGTTTGACAAATTTCATTATGATTCCAATTGACCATCGACTGGCTGGTGAATTCTCCAAGCGTAAAATGGTTTATACAAGATATGCTGATGATATGCATATTTCAGCGCAGGAAGAGTTCCCATTTAAACAGATGGTGAAATTTATTGAAAATACTTTTAAAGAATTTAGTGCCCCGTATGAAATTAAGGATGAGAAAGTTCACTATGGAAGTGTAAAAGGGAAGAACTGGATGCTTGGCTTAATGCTGAATGGCGAGTACAAGATAACAGTAGGATATAGAACTAAGAAATATTTTAAAGCGGCTTTGTGTAACTTTATTCTTGATACTAAGAACAATAAACCTTGGGACATTGATGATGTTCAGCATCTGTCTGGTCAGCTTTCATATTACAGGATGGTTGAAGAGAATTATTTTAATAAAATTATCAATACAGCAAATAAAAAGTGGAACGTAGATGCAGAACAAATGATGAAATCTTATTTGAAAATAGCATAATCATTGGCAATGAAAAGCTTTTGCTCTTTTGCTGTAATCAGAAGATTCGATTTGATAAAGAGTAGCTCCACATCTTGTTAAAGGCGCCGCAACATCTAAAGATGATGCGGCGCCTCCCGCAAGATGCTACGCTACTTCCAACTTATTACCTGGTTCTAAGGCCCCAGGTAAACGTTGGAAGTTTTAAACTCTTCGAATTTAGATTGCCGGATAGAGCATTGCATTCGCAGTGCTCTATTTTTTTCTTTAATTACCTTTGATCAAATATTTTCTCCCGTTTCGAAAATCACCATAATGGAGAAGAAAACAAATCATAACAGAACGCAAACAATTCCAGTTGCGCAACCACTCAACGCGACTGTTTTTATAGATGCTTGATTGATCCATACCTATAGCGATCGAAAGGAGTATGTATGGGAGAGAAGAGCTATCTAAAAAATCAAGTCTATTTACCCGGTTTCAACAGTTACGATCTTTTTACTGAGCAGGAATTTGAACAGTATATGAAGATCGTAGAAGCAAAAAACGAACTGAACAGAATTGAAAAAGATCAGAAATCACTAAAACAAAGTCTTATTACAAAAAAAAAGGAAGCACAATCCAAGTTAAATGAATTAATCAACAAGCATGATGGTATTCCCAGAGAAGTCCGACTAAAAAATGTTATTTATCATCCTGATTCAGAAGATCAATTTCCGGCTGGAGTTACGTGGCATAATCTGAATTTTTCAAAGAAAATCTCTGAGTTTTCATCTGAGCTTACAAGAGCGATGAAGCTTGAAAGAGATTATACTTTGGATCAGATTGTTGTGAAATGGAAATCCTTGGATGTAATGCATCAGTTGATTACAGATGGATTCTATATGAAGATTCTGAATCCGGATGGATCAACAACAAACAAACATTATCATTTTTTCACAGCATCAGCCGGTCAATTAAGACGAGATAAACTTGTCTTTATTTCCGATGAAATGTGGGAGAAAATAAAAAAAAGAATTGAATGTGGACTTCCATGGGATGTAATCAATGCTCATGGAGGTATCTGTACAAATAAATTAATGGCTTATACTGCACTACCTGGAAGTGCAACAGATGAGTGGACAGACTTTGATTTGGATCGATGCATCGTCATCAATCAATTCAAAGGCAAAGTCACTGACAGGATGATGTACATTAACCATGATTATACATACAAAGAAGAAGTATGTACCGTTGAAATTGATCACACAGATGGATGCGGTATGATGCTCCCGTCTGTTTCGGATTTCAACTTCATGGTTAGAGGGCCATATGTCAAAGGACTGTTGTGTGTATTTGACTATTTAAAGTTCTGTGAAGAGAAAGGTGTTCGGCCTGTCATTGTCGACTATTGGGGCTTAGAACACGATCTTGTAAAAGAAAACATACAGATCATCTTCACGGAAAGCATGGTCAAAATGGCAAAATTCTATGATTCATGGCAGGATTTCAAAGACAAATGCCGTTCATGCGGTGCAATGTTCGGCAAAATGAACTATGAAGAAGAAGAAATAGATGACACAACAGTATGTTATCAGTTTACTCAAACGCTTACGGATTTCACAGACGAGGAAATAAAAGAGTATACAAAGCGGGAACATGATCGTATCATGAATGTCACAAAAGACAAAGATACGATGATCAGAACACTGAAAGGTGATGTGAAATCTGATAATCCTTATAAAGCAGCGTTGGCTTATTATCCGGAAATGTTATGGGAAGGATATACGAGAAGCCAGCTAAAAGACACGAGGAAGAGGATGCTTCTCGATGCGAAATCCGGAAAGATAAGGATGCTTAATAAACGTCTGTTTGCTATTCCGGATTTATATGCGGCTTGTGAGTATTGGTTCTGTCATATTGAAGAACCGGAAGGGCTGCTGAAGAATGGAGAAATAGCGTGCTCTGTCTTTAGAAAATATAATGAAGCTGATGTTTTAAGGAGTCCCCATTTATACTGCGAGCATCGAATTGAAAAAATTTCGCATGATCCGGAAGTGTATAAATGGTTTAATACAAATGGTGTGTACACAAGCTGTAAAGATTTAATTTCTCGCGTTTTGCAATTCGATGTTGACGGAGATCAGCTGAATGTAATAGTTGATCCGTTGTTTGTTTCCGTAGCAAAACGCAACATTGAAAAATACGATGTAATACCTCTCTTCTACGAAGCGAATAAGCCCAAAGCAGAACCCGTTACAAAAGAGTCCCTATATAACGGGTTGAAAAGAGCTCACGATTACTCAAGTGGCGGTATTACATCAATAGGAGAGATATCCAACATGCTCACACGGCTTTGGAATCGTGAAAATCCTGACAGAGTAGCGGCAGCATGGTTAACCATGTTCAATAATTTAACAATTGACGCCGCTAAAACCGGGCAGCTGTCCCATTATAAAGACTACCCGGCTGTAGCCAGAAAGATTAACAAAGCCATAGGAGGGAAAAACGGTCGGTTACCTTATTGGTTCGCTTTTTCAAAGAACGGCCGAAAAGCTCCGGCTCCGGGAAAAAAGAAACGAAAGTACCTTGCTCCCAACAATTCAACAATGAATAGAATTTGTGCTGCTTTCAGTGACATTGGCAACATCAATCTCCACAACGCAGACATTTCACCATTTAACTGGCAGATGTTTTTATCAGAACCATGCAAAGATACGAATCCTGAAATGTGTAAAGTATTTTGCGACATGGACAACATTAACATTTCTGGGGTCATAGAGGCTAAAGATTTTGATTACTTTACCGAAAGAGAATCAAAATCGAAATATGAACTTTTAGCCAAGATGATCATCGAAGAAATGACCGACCGATTCGGTCCGCTGGAAAACTCTTATCCGTATATTGTGAAGTTTCTGTTTGCGGATAAAGCAGTTGATAAAGCGGTTCATAAGCAAATGTTCTGGAGAGTTTATGGAGACATTGCTTTAAAGAACCTGAAGCAGAATCTTAGCAACTATAAAGTCTGTAAAAACTGTAGTATGAAATACCCCATATGGGCAGAAACCCATACCTGTATAAAAGATAGCACTGGTTTTGTAACCTGTATTGACTGCGGTGCTGTTCGTCCAAGAATGAATTCAAAACAGCAGCGCTGTGAAATCTGTCAGGATATATACAATAAAACATCAGACTCAGTCCGAAAAAGAAACAAATACAAGAAATTAAAGGAAGAGGAACAACAACGTATTACTTCCTTGGTCTCGCGCTTAGAGAAGACATAAACAGAGGGAATTTCTATCCTTCTTATGTTTTATGCCGTGCGTGGACGTCTTCTAACACAAGGACTGGTTTGAGGGTTACAAAACAGCTCGACGGCAAGCCGTCGAAGAATCTCCCGAAAATCTTAGTAACGGAGCCGACTGGCCACGACGACCTTTTAAATTTCTTATCAGTATATCAAACGCAGGATTATTTTAAAGGACCTCACTATCATCCGGAAGGTGCACTTTGCTGGTATGCCTGTAACAAGTACGGTGAACCTTCCGGAGAAGTGATTTTTGCCAGAAAAGTACCTGTGAAAGAACTGATGTGGTCGTTTTCGTTTAAGAAAAAATACAGAATGGAAGGATTTAATCGATCGGTTAAATTCAAGAATGTATTTTCAAGAGAGCCCCGTTATGAAGATTATAAAACTTTAAAGCCGAGGTTATATCAATCGGTGAAAAAAACTGGGAAAGGAAAGAAAAAGAATGGCAACAAAAACAGATGATGTGTATGGCATTCTGAGAGTTGTTGATGTCAGCGGTCATGTCGAAGAAAAAGACACTGGCAAAGCGAAGCTGAAATATCTCTCCTGGGCATGGGCTTGGGACGAGGTTCGAAAACGCTATCCGAGCGCCAACTACACAATCGTCAAAAACGAACAGGGCCTTCCATATTTCATTGATCCTGCAATGGGAATTATGGTTTATACCACGGTTACCATTGAAAACGAAACACATGAAATGTGGCTGCCGGTCATGGACGGTGCCAACAATCCAATGAAGATGGAACCTTATGACATTCAGATGTCTTGGGGAAAGAAGCATGTTAATGCTGCAACAATGTTCGACATCAACAAGACAGTTATGAGGTGTCTGACAAAGAATCTTGCGATGTTTGGTATCGGCCTTGCCCTGTATGCCGGGGAGGATCTGTTTGACGACACAGAGGGCAACAAAGGCGATGCTGCGACAAAGAAAGCTGAGTCAAAATCGGAAGCGAAAGTCACAGCGAAGAAAGCTGAGGCCGAAAACAAGAAGGCTGAACCAGCACTGGGTCTTACAGAGGTTATCAAAGAACTCGATTTCAAAGTACAGGCAATGACAAAAAATATGACAGACGAACAGAAGAATGCGCTTGCAGAAACAATTAAACAGAAGTGCGGCATTAAGAACTATCGCATGTGTACAGATGTAAATGCGTTGAATAGTTTGCTTGCCGTGCTGCAGGCTGCATAAGAAAAGGAGTAAAATATGGCAAACGATGCAACAGTATTTGTAACTGGAAACTTAATTAAGGACCCGACTCATAGTGTCGTAAACAATCAGGTTGTTGTTTCATTCACGGTTGCCGTGAATACAACCCTGAAAAAAACAGATGGTTCTGGATATGAATCCAATTTCTATAATGTTTCCGTTTGGGGTAAACCAGCCGAATGGTTGCTGGAAAAGATCCAGAAGGGAACACAGGTTGAGGTGTGTGGAGATCTGTTCCTTCAGAAGTATATTAATCAAAAGACAGGCGAGGCTGGACAGTCTATGAACATTCGAGCTTATAAGGTAACTCCTCGTGCGAGAATGAAGGGCGCTCCGACTCGTCAAAATAGTGCAGACCCTGATCCTGATACCCGTCCATTTTAACAACTGCTAAGAAAAGTAGCTGCTGATGTAATTAACATAAACAATTTGAGCATATCTCAAACACTTTATCTATTTGAAACTTAATTAGAAACGGTCAAGACCCGTTTCAAATTAAGTTACAAATAGATAAAGAGACAAATAAAATCATAGATTTTATTAGTTAGCAGTACGCATTATGATAAGCATTGGGAAACTATTATAATAATTATATAAAACTATCAATGCTCTATCAGGTGTAATCGATAGAAAAGCGTAAACTATACCGAAGCGCAGCGACCATTCCAACTTAGGGTCGCTGCGCTTATTATAAATTAAAAATTTAGATAATGCGTAAGGAGATAAAATAATGGATGCAATTTCTAGTGCTGTAATCGATCTGGCCGAAAAACACATTAAAGATTTTAGAATTAGGAACGGTCAGGTAATGGCAAAGCGTTGCCCTTTCTGTGGCGGCGGAATGAATAACGACTATGAAACTTTTGCAATTGGTTTGAGCAACGGCCTCTGGAATTGCATGAGGGGTAGCTGCAAGAAAAAGAAAGGAAACTTCAAAGATCTGTGTGATTTCTTCGGAGAAACTCATTACGATATTGAAAGTTATGGACAGGTTGGTCAGATGGTCACTAAAAAGAAGGCCTATGATAAGCCTGACGAAAACAAGTTCAACGAAGTAACTGAAGAAATCATTACTTATTTCGGAACTCGCAAGATCAGTGAACAGACAGTCCGGGAATGGAGAATCATGAGCGATGAAAAGGGCAATATTGTTTTTCCTTTTTATTGGGACGGAGTACTGACATATGTAAAATATCGTCTGCCTCGGAAAGTAAAAAAGGAAGAAAAGGTTGCCAAAGAATGGCAGATGGCTAATACCAAGCCCATTCTGTTCGGCATGGACAATGTGTCTTATAACAAGCCTCTCGTGATTTGTGAAGGTGAAATCGACGCTATGTCTCTGTACGAAGCAGGAGTAACGAATGTTGTATCCGTTCCCTGTGGATGTAACAACCTTGAATGGGTTAATATCTGTTACGATTGGCTTGATCAGTTCAATCAGTTTATCCTGTTTGGAGATTCTGATGAACCCGGACAGGAAATGGTTTCTGTTCTGACCAAACGGCTTGGCGAAGATCGCTGCATGATTCCCAGTGAATACCCTGAATTGGTCTACAAAGGCGAAGACTATGGACGTCTTTGCAAGGATGCTAATGAAATTCTCTATGCCTATGGACCAGAAGCTCTCAAGTCTCTCGTTGATGCTTGTGAACCTGCTCCTGTGAAGGGCATTCTGGATATCTCGTCTATTCCGTATATTGATCCTACTACCATTCCGCGTATTATGACGAAGATTCCGGCTCTGGATCATGCTATCGGCGGATTCGCTGAAGGCGGAGTCACTGTAATCTCTGGTAATTCCGGAGAGGGTAAGTCTACAATTACCGGCAACATGCTTCTTAATGCTGTTGAACAGGGATATAAAGTTTGTGCGTATTCCGGAGAACTCAGCGCTCAGCAGTTCCTCGACTGGATTATGCATCAGGCAACCGAAAGCCGTTATATTGGGTACAAATACGATCAGCGTTCCGGTAAAAACGTAACATTTGTAAGCGAAACAATTCAGCGTCGAATCAAGGACTGGCTGGCTGGAAAGTTCTTTCTCTATGATAATAACAATATCATGGAGACAAATCAGGGTGAAGCGGTCATTAAGATGTTTGAAATCTGTGCTCGTCGGTATGGATGCAAGCTTTTCCTTGCTGACAATCTCATGTGCATGACAGTCTCTCCGGAAGAAGAGAATCGTGCTCAGGCGAAAATCAGTGCCCAACTAAAGGCATTTGCGACGAAGTATAAAGTCCATGTCATACTCGTTGCCCACCCGAGGAAGAGAAAGCCCGGAGAAGTGTTTTCTAACCAGGATATTTCCGGTTCTTCTGCTATCGGTAACCTCGCTGATACTGTTCTGAACATTGAAAGGCCTAACGTGCGTATTACGAAAAATCGGGCTTTCGGGATTAAGGACCTGATCATTTGCACTTTCGATCCTTGTAACAGGAGAATTTTCCAGACCAGCACAAAGGATCGTATTGTTTACAGTTGGGATCATAGAGGAATCGAGCTTCCCGAAAATCCGGCGAACAAGCTTGAAGAGTTTGCGCTGCAGGGCGGCGGGGCTGAAGAAAAAGGTCCGTTCTAAAGGAGTAAAAGATGCATTTTGAACAAGTTAAATTCAGAACGTACATAGGTGAACCAGACGCAGAGCTGGGTGGAATTGCAATATACAAATACGACAATTTAGAGGGTGTCATCTGCGGTCTCTGCGGCAGATGGCACCCAGCAAAAGAAGTAAAAATTCTCAAACAGTATAGAGACTGGGTTGATCTTAGTGACATAATTGTCGAGTTCAACGAAGTAGAACTTGATGACAGTTGGTTCAAGGATGAAAATGAATGAAATACAATGCAATCATTACGATTGGTGTAGACCTGGCAAAAGCATTCGAGAAAATCGAAGAAGCTGAACAATGGCTTGATTCCATGAACGACGATTTAAAATATGCTTCTGTTATTCAGGAGCTGGACGATCATGGACACGTAATTGATTCATTTAATTACACAGAAAGGTAAGGTGGTGCCTTTGGGCTTAATAAAAGACAATCATGTATATTCCTACAGCCAGTTAAGTTCATTCGATGAATGTCCGTATTCTTTTTATCTTCAACGCATTGAGCGAGTAGATAACATTATGTCCAATGCGTTTTCAGAAAGAGGTTCTTTGATCCATGATCTTCTGGACAAATGGGCTAAAGGAATTCTAAAAAAAGAAGATATGAAAGAAGAATACATTCGGAGATACGCGGATGAAGTTGTGACAGCATTTCCTTCGGTGATGAGGGGATATGCTGAAAAAGCTTATTATTCTGGAATAGATTTTCTTGAGAATTTTGATGAATTCGAGGGATATAAAGTAGAATCTGCTGAAGAAAAGTTTACAATCGATTTACCTCTGTGTGATGGCTCTACTCGAAAGTTCACAGGTATTATTGACCTTATTCTTCGGGAACAATGGACAAATGATCTCGTTATCTGCGATCACAAATCGAAGTCAATGGCTTCGTTTAAGAAATCAGAAAACGAAATGTACCGACAACAGCTTCTTTATTCTTTATATGTATATGAAAAGTACGGAGAATATCCTAAAACATTGATGTTCCATCTCTTCGGAGAAAACGGAGAAAAACCGTTTCGAGCATTTGATCTTAAACAATTCAGAGAAACGCTTTCGTGGGCTTCAGACTGCATCCATAAGATAGAAGGATATACAGTACTCGACTGGCTGACAGACAAGGACAGCTCAGATTTTTATTGCCAGAATCTGTGCAACGTCAGAAAAAATTGCAATAAGAGTGTTGAAAAACCATTAACAAAAAAGGAAAAAGAAGAGCTAAAAGCTCGTCGAGAAGTTGAGACGAATAAATCCTCATCCGAAAATAATGAGCCTGCAATAGAAGAAAATGCACCTGTAGAAAAGAAAAACAAAGAAACCGTTAAAACAGTTCTTACTTGTGAAAACTGTGGAGCTCCTTATGAGCCCGGTAAGAGAAAATGTCCGCATTGTAAAACATGGTATAAAACAAGAAAGGTGTATGAATGAAGGCATACAAAGAACCTACACTGAGAAAAGCTTGCAGTAATGTAATGAACGAATGGAAATATATGGCTAATGTCGCTGTTTTAATTCGAGAAAATCGTTGCAGTTCTGATTTCATTGATGAAAACAAGCCTAAATTTACAGGTATCTATAAACGCTTATTAGAAGATCCGATTGAAGAAGTAATACGAGAAGCAAAACAAAACTAAAAGGAGATCAAATATGAAACAGGGACGAACATTGACAGAACTGGCAATGGAACTTGAGCGTCAACGAACAGCTAAAAAGGATTATCTTCTTGATACCAGAAACATGCACATGGATGCCTATGAGAACAACGCTCAGCTTAGTTTAACAAACGACAGCACGGGAGAGGTTCTGATTCTGAATGTAAACGAAATTGCGCATAATCAAATCGGGGCCAATCTTGGAATCCCTTCAAAGTATTATGACAAGATGCGGTATGAAAATCCGGATTTGTTGGCCGCGAATGTAAATAGCTGGTTTGAAAGAGAACCGAAGAGAAGGATGATCCGTACGCTGGACGGAACAGCCAGAGCTTTTCTGAGCGATCGATATCGTCGAATTGACAATTTTGAAATTGCTCAGACGGTTCTTCCGATTATTGCAGAAATGCCTGAAGCAAAAATTGAGTCTTGCGAAATCACAGACGAACGACTTTATATCAAGGTTGTAAATCCGCGTTTGACTACGGAAGTTGTTCCAGGAGATGTGGTCCAATCTGGAATGATGATTACCAACAGTGAAGTTGGTCTTGGTTCAATGACAATCCAGCCGCTTGTCTATCGACTCGTTTGTACAAACGGCATGGTTGTCAATGATGCAAAAACCAGAAAATATCACGTCGGAAGAGGGAATGAAGCAGCTGAAGATTATACAATCTACAGCGACGAAACTCTGATGGCCGACGACAGAGCGTTAATGCTGAAAGTGCAGGATTCTGTACGGGCTGTAGTAGACCAGACAAGGTTTGAAAAGGTTGTCGATAAAATGCGCCAGGCAAAAGGCGCAAAAATCCTTACTTCGAATATTCCTGCAATGGTAGAACTCGGGGCCGCCGACTTCGGTTATACAAAGAAGGAAGGCGAAGGCATTCTGGATTATTTGATTCGTGGTGGCGACCTCAGCCTGTATGGATTCGCAAACGCAACAACTCGTTATGCACAGGACGTTGCCAGCTACGACAGGTCTACTGCACTTGAAAGCGTAGGATACAGCATTCTCGGTATGAGTTCTGCGCAATGGAACAAGCTGAATGCAGTAGAAAGGGTTGCAGCGTGAATATAATAAAATCACTTCATACGGCTCTCGGAGATTTAAAGATCTCCGAGAGTCCATTTTCATCAGGCGATTATCCTGGATATGCGTTATCGATACAAATCGACAATGAGGAATATGAATTTGCTTTGATTGAAGTAGACAATCAGACTGAAGAATTAAAGATTCACATCTGGGATGGATATCAGGACGATCCATGTTTTACATTAAATCAAAATAAAGAAAGAATCATTGGTGGAGAATTTCGGTAAAAGAAAGGATGATGCGGATTGCTGGACTATGAACCGTATCATGTCCATACTTGCTACTCCAATTGTTTGACACAGCCTGACTCAACAATGTTCATTAAAGATTATGCAAAAGAATTCAAAAAAAGAGGACATAAGGTCTTATGCATATCTGAACACGGAAATCGTTCCAATGTCTGGGAACAGTTTGATATCTGTCAGGCTTTTAAAAACGACAAGAATGATCCTTACGACATGACACCGCTGGCTGCGGCTGAAGTTTATTTTGTACCGGACAGACTTGCCGAAATTGAAGGGAAAAAAGATAAAAGAAACTTTCACTTAATATTGGTTGCTAAAGATATGGAAGGCTTCTATCAATTAAACGAAGCTATATCTGAAGCAAATTTGACAGGATTTTATAGTCGAGCCAGAGTGGACTTTGATATACTGGGTCGATTGGATTATAAGCATTTCTTATGCACGACAGCTTGTGTTGCCGGAATATGTTCAGACCCTGATTATGAACGACTGGCCTGTCAGTTGCATGAAATATTCAAAGAAAACTTCTATCTCGAAATTCAGGATCATCCTCAAAAGATTCAGGTAGAAACAAATATGAAGATTCTGAGGCTGTACGGTAAATACCGATGGCCTTTAATCTTTGGAACGGACAGTCATTACATCAATAAAGAAGATAAAGAATTAAGAAAAGAACTTCTGTTATCGGCTAAAATAAATTATGGCGATGAAGACGAATTTATTCTGGACCTTCCAACGGCTGATGAAGCATTCAGGAGATTGCAGGATCAAGGCGTTTTTGTAAGAGCACGTATAGAAGAAGCAATGGAAAACACTCTCATCTTGAGAGAGTTTGAAGGTGTCCATTTCACAAACGAAAAAAAGATTCCGAATTCATATTCTAATTTACCGTTAGATCGAAGAAATTATCTATACAAAAAAACGGTATGCGATGAATACATAAAGAAAGATGGAATGCCAAACAAGGAAGAAGCGGCTGAGCTTCACGCCGAAATGGACACGATTACAAGCACTGGAACAGCTGATTATTTCCTTATCATGAAACAGATTGTGGATAAGGGAATTGAATATGGAGGAGTTTTAACAAAAACAGGCAGAGGATCTGGCGCATCATTTGCTACAAATTACGCACTTGGATTCAGCTCGATTAATCGTCTTCATTGTCCGGTAAAGATGCTTCCAGAAAGATTTATTTCTGCCGATCGGTTAGCGAACGGATTGCCTGATCTGGATTTAAACATGGCAAACGTACCGGCCTTTGAAAAAGCTGCCAAGGAAATACTCGGCGAGTATGGATGCCTTCCAATGATTGCATTTGGCACAGTGAAAACTTTATCTGCCTTTAAATTACTGACAAGAGCAAGAGATATTGATTTTGAAATTTCAAATACAGTCTCAAAGCAAATTCAAAACTATGAATTAGACGTTAAACATGCAATTGAAAATAATTCAGATGATCCAGATTATGATGTAGATGACGATATTCAAATCGAATCTTATGTAGAAGAGCAATATCTCGGACTTGTTGAAGATTCAAAACAATATAAAGGTATTGTAACTAGTATTTCTCCTCATCCATGTGCGCATATACTTCTTGATAGAGATCTTAGAAGGGAAATTGGAGTAATACAGGTAAAATCGAAAAGCGGTAATAAACCAGCTGTATACGCAGCTTATATCGACGGTCGTACAGCAGATGCCTATAATTACCTTAAAGCTGATTTCTTAAGGGTAGATGTAGTCAAAATCATTGCAGAAACATACAAATTGGCAGGACTACCTGTTATGACTGTAGACGAATTACTTGCTGCTATTAAAAACGATCAGCAAGTATGGGATCTGTATGCAAATGGATTTACACAAGGACTGAATCAGTGTGAAAGAGAAGCATCTACAAAAAAATGCATGCAATATAAGCCAAAGAACGTTGAAGAACTAACAGCTTTTATTGCCGGAATCAGACCTGGTTTCAAATCCATGATCAATATTTTTCTGGCTAGAGATCACTTTGAGTATGGGATCCCTTCGCTGGATAATCTTTTGAAAACAAAAGCTATTCCGGATTCTTTTCTGGAATTTGACGAACAGATATTACAGATTTTGAAGGCGGCTGGAATTCCTGGACCAGAAGCATACGCGACAACAAAGGCCATAAAGAAAAAAAAAGTAGAAAAAGTTGCGGCCGAAAAGGAGAAATTTAAAGCAGGATTTACTACATTGTTAATGGAAACCGAGGGCGCTTCGGAAAAGAAGGCGCACGAGGTCGTAGAACAGATATGGACAATTATCGAAAATGCAGCAAATTATATGTTTTGTGCTGCGCATGCATTTTCTATGGCCTGCGACAGTCTTTACTGCGCATGGCTGAAAGTCCATTATCCATATGAACTCTATGTGACTATGTTAAAACTTTATGATGAGAAGAAAAATACGGATAAAATTTCTGCTATAATCTCTGAAATGAAACGTTATAAGGACATAAAACTTTTAGCCGGGAAATGGAGACAGGACAACAGAGACTGGACTGTAGATAAAGAAAATCAAACAATCAGTCAGAGCCTGTCTTCAATAAGATTTATGTCCAAGGTCGCAGCCGAGGATTTATACAACCTTGGAAATCAAAAAGAAGCCGAAATGGGTATCGAGTATGTTTCGGCTACACTGAACAAAGAAGGAAAAGCGCAGAAAAAAGCTTTAACTTCACTCTTAAAACAACCTATTAGCAACGATAAGCTTGACGATATAAGAAAGCAGTTGGATGAGCTGATAACAAAGCCTGAATATCTTGAAAGAGAAGCTGCTGAAATACATCATAAAGCAGAGCTTAATTGTTTCACGAATGTTTTAAGAGCTCTTCAAATGCAGACGTGTCTGGATACTCGCCAGATAAAGATTCTGATAGAGCTTGGTTACTTCGAAGAATTTGGCGGAAGCGGAAAACTTATGAAAGTTTACAACGAATTCTTTGAAGGTAAAAACAAGCTTACAAAATCCATCAAATCTTTTAATGAACGGCTGGACAGTATCCGAAATTTTGAAAGTTCTATTTCCGATGAAGAACTTTCAATACAGGAAAAATTAACATCCGAACAAGAAAACATCGGACTATGTTTGTCAATCGATCCTGAAGCAAATCCAAGTACTTATTTTGTCAGGGCCGTTGACGAAAAATGGGGAACTACTGTAACCCTATATTCAATTAGCAATGGGAGAAGTGGAAACGTTCGCTTCAGAAAGGACGACATCCGCAAGAAACCTGTTGTTCCGAATCAAATCATCAAAATACTTGAAGGAAACAGGTCGCCTCGGTATACTTATAAAGGAGGCCAGAGGGCGATTATTCCCGGAGAGAAAGAATATTGGGTTAAACAGTATTCAATTGTTAAACTGAATTAAACTACTCCCAATAGAAACTATAGGAGAAAGCGATGAAATATATATTTAGCATGCCAGGGTTCTTTGAAGGCGTGACAAATCATTATGACGAAAGCGGCCGTCTTGTAGGCTATACACAGGATGGAGTTTTCGATGGAGTCGAAGAACACTTTGATACAGCAGGACATGAAGTAGGTTTTTCTACAGATGGAACACTCGCAGATAAAGTTCATTTTGACTCTACTGGAAATTATGCAGGATTTTCAATGGACGGTTTACTTGACTTTGATGAACATTTCAACAGTTCAGGAGGCTATGAAGGCTTTTCTGGGGAAGGTCTTGCAGCAGACACTAGCAGTTTCTTTATGGATGACGGATTCATTGACTTTTAACACGAAAAAATAATAGGGAGTAGAAAGCCGACAAGGCTTTATATCCTATTATTTGGAGTGTGATTCTCATGGCTTATACATTACCCGTGAATTTTGTGAAAGTAAGTGTTGGACGCAGTGACAACAAACAGTCGGATGTGGCTGTTTGCATTACAAGAATAGTAGCAATGATGTCCACTGAAATATATCAGGCAAGAAAGACAGTCGCGGCTGAGAAAAAAGCAGGAACTTTAATCAATGCAGCTGGAATTGAAAAAACAAAAACAGCTATATTTTTAGATAATGGTTCTGTAATTGCATCGCCCCTGTCTGTGAACAGACTTCTTACGCAGATTCACAAAGCAAATGTTAAAGCAGATGCTTATATTACAAATAAGATAAAGGTTTTCGATGTTCCACACCACGAAGAAGAAACAGAAGATTACGAAGATTTATACGACGAAGAAGACGACGACGAATACTAAGAAGCTTTCTCCAATCCTTCTCGGATGGCAAGCCATCCGACTCATACCTCGAGAGATCCAAAGACGACCAACTAATCCCACCAAAACCACTCAATTCACAAATTGGTTGTGTTGGATCTTTCAGATTAAACCCATTTCATTTTATAAGGGGTTAATAAAATAAAAGGAGTTGATGGAATGGAAAAAGAATTCTACGGCGATGAAACACAGAACGACTTAATGCGAATGATCGGACAAAGCAAAGGAGAAGAATTGAACATGACTGATTTTGAAGCCCGAATTAAGGAACTGGATGCAGAGATCGAATCTTATCGTAGTGCTGCACAGGACGCTGAAGCCGCTCTTGATTCCGCCGAGAAAGAACTGAATGAAGTTCTTGACGAACTTCCTTACTGATCGGTAGCCCTGAGCGGTCGAGCTGAAAAGCTCGGCCGCTCTTTTTTAATTAAGTAAAGGAGTGAGTGCTTTGAGTGCGACATTAGACTTGTCTGGTTCTTTACACGGTTGGGTATGTTCAAACTGTCATCAATTATATGATGCTTTATGGAGACCGATAGAAAAGGAAAAAGCGTGGATTCCATCTCCGGTGTTCAACTGGGTTGCTGACAAACCGACATTCCATTTCTGTTGTCATTGTGGTGCGGATTTCACTGGGGGACTTGATAATGGAAAGACTTGTCCGGAATGAAATGAATACACTGAAGAGATTCGCTGCTGCGTTCAGTGAATTTCTGTTTGCAAAAGACGAATTAACTAACCGTTTAAAGACAATTCAGGACGGAGAACAGAGACTGGATGAAATCATAGAAAAGACAGATTCCCTGTTCGCAGAAATATTGGAAACTGCTCCGGAGAATCAAATAAAACAATTAAAGAATACATTATCTGATTATCGTTTTGAGCTTATACCTAAACTTCATCCGGGATCTACAAACATAATAATGACTAAAGATCAGGCAAAAGAGTTAGTGAATTTAGCTCAGGAAAAATGTAAGACTTGCATAGAGTATGCAAACGACGCTCAAAACTGTTCGATATACAAATTACTGGAAAAGACAGCCTTGCCTGATCATTATGATACGATAATTTGTCCATATTCATTAGCCGAATGGGCAGATTAAGGAGGCCGTATGAAAATTCTCGCAATAGATCCAGGAGATGTATATAGCGCATATTGTGTTATGGACAGCGAATACAATATAACTGAATTTAAAAAAGACGAAAACAAAGCCATCATGAAAAAGATGATTGATTGGCTAGATTATATAGATGCTGTAATTATTGAACGAATTGCAAACATGGGAATGCCTGCGGGTCAAACACTATTCCAAACAGCAGAATGGATAGGCCGGTTCTCTCAGGAGGCTGAAAAAAAAGTTCCTGTGTTTTATATTTTCAGAAGAGACGAGAAACTATATATATGCGGTAGTCCAAGAGCAAAAGACACAAACATTCGCGCTTCTTTAATCGAACGTTTTGCGAAGTTCGATAAAATAAACGGAAAAGGAACAAAGAAAAATCCGGATGTGTTCTATGGTGTTACGAAAGATTGTTGGGCGGCTATTGCTGTTGCGGTAACATATTTGGACATGGAAAAAGAAAAGGAGGACGATTATGCTTAAAGGATTTATAGACTGGCTGTTGACATCAGAGCCTGTCAGCCGCTGGATTTTGATTTTAATGTTGCTTGGGATAGTTGCTGGAATTGCTTTTGCAATAAAGAATCTTGCAAAACCAGGAGAATCCTCATGGCAATAAAAAATACTTACATATATAAAGTTTCCATGGGAAACGGAGAAGACATCAAAGAAGTTGTCTTCTGTTATGCTCGAAATGCTGAAGCAGCAAGAGACGGATATAAAACAGTTTTTAAAGAAAAAAAGTACGATAAGTTTCACGTTGTAATGTTCGGTGAAGCTGATATCAGGGTGCATCCTGAAAGGTTTATGCCGATGCCGAAAGATGAAGTCGATTATGTGATTAAACGGAAACTTGCTGAAGCAGACGCTTATGCTCAGCGAAAAACACAGTCAATCGAATTTATCCCGGAGAGTGAAAACAAATGAATGTAGTTTTTTTCGAGGTCGACAACGTTTTAAATTTTGACAAATCGGAAGCAAAAGCGCCAAGCGGGAGAGTCGGAATTGCCGAGTCTCGCGTCAAGGCTTTAAAAAAAAGGACAGATAAAGACGGGTCCAAACTTGTTTTAATCGGAGGCTGGAAAAAGGATTGGAGTTTCGACGATTCGAAATGCACTTCAGACGGAATATATCTGAATAAAAAATTGGACCGCAGAGGACTTCATATTCTGGACAAAACTAAAGATATGGAATCTGTTCAGGATGAAGTAGAAGACTGGCTAAAACGGCATCCAAACGTAGAAGCATATGAAATTATAACGAATGGAGATGTTTTAGAAAATGCAGTCTGAATTAATAGAAATAATGAATGAAAGTATAGATAATGCACATTGTTTATTACAGAAAACAAAGTGCAGAGAAGCTTTAATTAATTATGAATTAGTGAAGTCTTTATGTGAAATCATAAAACAGCAGGATTCTTCATTCGATCGATTAACAGATGTGTGTATACAAGCCGCTGATTCTATTATCGAAAATAAAAGATTTGTTGACATTATAAAGACATACGTCAGCGAAGATGCGTGGCGCTTATTTAATCATGAATTTAAGAGAAAGAGGTGTGCTTGTTCATGACGCCAAAGGAATTGATCAATAAACTGACAACGTATCAAGGGCCTTGTATGCGGTTATGTTCATATTGTCCTGAAGACTTTAATACTGCTGAAGTAAAAAAATGCGTAGAAAAAATGATTGAAACAATCTATAAACTTCAGGCTGATAAAGATCTGTTAATGGAGCAATTAGTAAAAATCAGAGAAGCATACAAAGAGCAAACGGGCAAAGACTATCTGTTTTAAGGAGGAGCTATGGCAGAAAGAAAAAAATTAAATGTGGTTCTGATTCGGCATACACTTTCTCCGGAAGAAACAATTGCGCTTGGAGCAAAGTTATGCTATTCAAAATCTGAAATAAAAGATCTTAAAAACAAAATTTCAGAGAATGATCAAGACATGTTCATTAAGAAGCTGATGTCTACAAGGCATGAATCAGTTCTTGAACATGCTTCATTTACGTTTGGAATAGAGGGAGTCAGCCGATCTCTGTTGGCTCAAATTACAAGACATCGTCTTGCAAGCTTTTCCGTTCAAAGCCAAAGATACGTTTCCTATGAAAACGGATTCGGTTATATTATTCCGCCCAAGATTGAGGCATTAGGACAAGAAGCCGTTAAGCAATATGCCGATCAGATGAACACAATCGAAACCTGGTATAAAGACTGGCAAGACAAATTAGGTCATGGTGAAACGTCGAATGAAGATGCTCGTTTTGTTTTGCCTAATGCCTGTGAAACAAGAATGATTGTTACCATGAATGTTCGGGAATTAAGGCATTTCTTCTCTTTAAGAATGTGCAACAGAGCGCAGTGGGAAATCCGCCAGTTAAGTGAGCAGATGTTCATGGAATGTCTGAATGTTGCTCCTATATTATTTGAAACGGCAGGTCCTCCTTGCCTGAGAGCAGGATGCGAAGAAGGAGCAAAGAGCTGTGGCAAGGCAAATGAAATTCGAAAGAAACGGCAAGAGCTTCTAAATGAAATGCGATAGATGCGGGCTGGAGCAATTAAGTGTGAAAGACAGTCGCCCATATGACTGGGGAATTAAAAGAAAACGTGTCTGTTTGAATTGCGGTCATTGTATGCCAACAATCGAAATAAATAAAATAACAGATGAAGCTGTTAAATCCTTAGACAGAAGTAAGAAGATAGCGGAAAGAAAGGAAACTAAAAAGAAATGAGAACTAGTGATATAGCTTATGTAAAGAATTCTCCGATGGTATTACAGCCGTCCGTTGATCTTCAGGATATGGATTTGGAAGAAATAAAAAATAAGTACCTGAAAACATGCCTGAAATCCGGAGGAGACCCATCGAAGTGTTCAAAGTGCAGTCACCCGTGCGTGTACGGAAAACGGGCTATGCAATTAATTGCAAATCAGATTTACAATGATCCTCCCATTCCTCTTTATGGAGGGAAAACATTGATCGAAAGAGCCAGAGAAGAGAACATGAAAAGACGCCAGGCTGAAGAAGAGAAGAAGCAGGAAGAACAGCAAAAACAAGAAGTAAAAAAGAGAGAAAAGAAACGGGTAGAAAACTGGTGGGAAGACTCACTTGCGTCTGGCAATCAAATTGAGTGGCTGTGTTCTCATTTAAACATGTCTAAAACTCAGGCTAAGAAAAAAGTATATAATTATAAATATCTTCATGGATTACTTCAGCCTAAAACTCCAGAACCAGAGAAAACTGTTGTGGAAACAAAACAGCCGAATGAATCAGAAGAATCCAGAATGATTGAACAACTGGAAAACAAGATTAATAAGCTAATGAAACAACAGGATGAATTCAAATCTTTAGCTGAACATTATCAGAAATTATATCAGGAAACAAAAACTAAAACCGATGCTTTGTTTGAAGCTCTAAATATTCTGAATGAATAACATTAAAGGGAGCCGCCTTGTAAAAGGAGGCGGCTCCCGGTTGAATAAGGAGAAGATATGGACTTTTTATCGATTAATGAAAACACGTACGGTAAAATGATAATCAATATTGATAATATTGTCTCGTTTGCGAAGATAGAACATCCAGACGGTTTGATGACAAGGATTGATACAGTGATCGAAGGCAATCCTCTTTATGTAAAAGGAGATGTCACGAAAGACTTATCCCATTTGTTTAGAGCCCATGGCTGGTCCTGTACTCCTTTGGGTGAAAATGTTTGATTAAATATTTTCTCTTGTTTCGAAAAACAACATAATGGAGTAATTAAATGAAAACAGAATTAAATACAATCGATGAACGTCTCGCTGATTTCTCATCTCTGTGGGAAGCGCTTGGTGGAGGAGACGACAGTCTTGTAGTTAAAAACGAAAACCTGATGGCTTTTTTAAACAGCGAGGGTTTTTTCACGGCTCCGGCATCTACAAAGTACCACGGAAATTATGAAGGCGGATTATACGATCACAGCCGTTTTGTAGCAATGCGCCTTCATTGGCTTACGCTGAACAACGGCTTGAAGTGGAAGAGGCCGGAAAGTCCATTTATTGTTGGGATGTTCCATGATATTTGCAAGCATGATCAATACGTTATGAGTGAAGGCCCGGAAACTTTTACTTCCGGAGGACAGGAAATTGTAATCTCTCCCTTTTCTACTAAATATACTTATAACGAAAACACTCTCTTGAAAGGACATGGATCAAAGTCTGTGATGATTCTGTCTCAGTTCATCAATCTGACAGAAGAAGAGATGCTTTGCATCCGTTATCACATGGGAGCATATGAAAAGGAAGAATGGCAGGAGTTCGATCGCGCTATCAGAAAGTATTCGAATGTATTATGGACACATCACGCCGATCAATTAGCTAGTAAGGTTGATGGAGTATGAGCAACGAAATAACCAAAAGCAATATTGATGATTTTCTGATGTTTGTAAAAGAGAATGATGGAAGAAATTTCAGACAGGGTTCGTTTATGTCTGAATCTGAAAAGGTTTATAAATCCAAAGACGTAGAAAAAGTATTTTCTGATTTTTATAATCGAATAAAACAGCTTGAAGAAAGAGTATCAAATATTGAAAAAGATCTTGTAAAAATATGGAAACCGCCATGTTAAAGGAGGAAAACCGTGACTGGGAAATTAAAAGACCTGACAATTAACCGAGATGGAACACAAAATATAACCATCACGGTTAATTCTGATTTCAGGGAAATGTTTGACGAGCTTTTCGATAGCGAAATTAAAATAGATATTAAAAAATATAATCCTCGCAGAGGATTGGATGCGAATGCAAGATGCTGGGTTTTAATCGATCAGATTGCAGAGAGAACCGGCGTGAAAAAATATGAAGTATATAAAAACGCCATAAAGGAAATCGGTGGAGTATCAGATGTTGTCTGCGTAAAAGAAATTGCCGCTGATACTTTGTGCAGAAACTGGCAGGAAAAAGGAGAAGGATGGATGGCTGAAAAATCTCCAAGCAAGCTGCCGGGATGTGTAAATGTTACTTTATGGTATGGCTCATCAGTATGGGACAAGAAACAAATGTCTGACCTGATTGACAGCCTCGTGCAGGATGCGGAGTCTTTAGGCTTGCCGACAATAACACCAGAGGAACAGGAACGGCTGATCATGCAATGGGGAAAAAAGGTTGACAAAAAGAGGGAGAGAGTTGCTTGAGCAGCAAGTCTATTGTACAGGACGGAGAAAAACAATGTTTTCTGTGCGGCCGTCAAACAAATCTGGAGCGCCATCACATAATGGCTGGACCGAACAGGAAACATTCTGAAAAATATGGAGTTTGGGTGTGGCTTTGTCATGACTGTCACACAGGAACTGATGGCGCTCAATACAATACAACAAAAGGAAATTTGTTAAAAATAGAAGGACAGATTGCATTTGAACGCATTCATTCACACGAAGAATGGATGCGTATTTTTGGACGAAACTACCTTTAAGGAGATGATTTAGATGAGAAAATTGGCAAGTATTCAAAAAGTATGGGATGTTCAGCCAATTGAAGGAGCCGACAGACTTGATCTCGCCAGAGTCTTAGGCTGGCAATGTGTTGTAAATAAAGGTCAGTTCAAAAAAGGAGATATCGGAGTCTATTTTGAAATAGATTCATTTCTTCCTGTACGTCCTGAATTTGAGTTTTTAAGAGCCTCGAGCTATAAGAAAAACGATATTTTGGGCGAAGGTTTTAAATTAAGGAGCATGAAATTCAGAGGACAGATCAGCCAGGGTTTGCTGCTTCCTCTGAATTCTTTTAAAGAACTTCCTTCTGAATTGGACATTGCCGTTGGAATGGACGTAACGGAATGGCTCGGAGTAAGAAAATGGGAAATAGAAGAACGAGCCACAACAGGTGGAAATGTTATCGGAACACTTCCATATGATGTGCCTCACACAGATGAAACAAGAGTCCAGTCCAGGCCGGAACTGATTCAAGAATTCAGTGGATTGGAATATTACATTTCCACGAAAATGGACGGATCTTCGCATTCGTTAAGCGTGGACGAAAATGGTTTCCATGTCTGCGGACATAACTATGAATACAAAGACGACGACTCCAGCTCGTTCTACAAATTCATAAAAGAAAAGGGCTTTGACAAGACAATGCCTGAGTTCGCCCGTAAAATGGGCTATAAAACACTGACCATTCAAGGAGAATTCTGTGCTCCTGGAATTCAGAAAAATCCATTACGCTTAAGCAAACCTGAATGGTACGTATTTACAGTTCGTATTGACGGAGACCGGGTAGATCTTGAAACGATGAGTTTAATTACAAAAGATCTGAATATGGAAATGGTACCAGTTGAAGAAGTCGGTAATGACTTGCCTTCAAAATATCCTACAGTTGAATCATTGCTTGAAAGAGCTGATGGAAACTATCCTAACGGAGGGAGAAAGGAAGGCATTGTAATTCGTACAACACAGCCTGTTTATAATTCTTTTATCGGAGGCCCACTTTCGATGAAAGTTGTCAGTAATAAATACCTTTTGAAAAACGGCGAACAGACATGAACAAATATACATTATGCTGGGATTGTGCGAAAGCGACAGGGACAATGGACTGTCAGTGGGCGAATGCAGGCAAACCTGTTAGAGGTTGGCACGCTGAAAAAGTTGAAAAAACAGTGTCAAGACCTTATTCAACATACTGTATTTATCGCTGCCCCAAATTCATAAGGGATTCCTATTATGGTGGAACCGTGAAATTGGATGGAAGAAAATGTCGAAGAGAGCGATTTGACTCGGAGATACAAATCGGAGGCCGGGCATGAACAATACTGTGCCTCATAACGGAAACAGCTTAAAGATAATTGGTTTAAAGATAACAGACAAAGGTAGATTTGGAAACTTAAACATTCCTTTGTTTGAATCATTACCTTCAAATACAAAACTTATTATAAAAGGAGAAAATCTAACATCACATCCAGACCTTGAAGATTTTTTATTCAGAATGTCTGCCAGTAAAATAGTTTGCGACATAAGAATTAATTGGACTTCATTCTTAGAACAGTATGAACGATTAAAAAAATGGACAGAACAAAAGTTGATTAATGAAGTCGGTGTAATAATAAACGAACATGTGTTTTGCGAAACAATTGACAGACTCTGTGATCTGGAAAATACTGCAATTTACACTGTTCTTGGAACGAACGAGAGCGTTTTTCGGCAATTGATGGGCCGGAATTTAAAACTTATAATCCTTGGATATAGACAATGTGACAATCAACCAAATAAAGAAAATATTAATTGGACGAAAAACAATCTCTTCTCAATCTTCTCTGGATTTAAAACTGTTTATATTAGCAATATTGCTTTCCGTCAAATGAGGTTAACAAGTGGTGTTGAATTTCATGTTATAAAAGATGAAGAACTGTTCATAGATCTGCCAAATAACCAGTTCGCTGTTTCTGACATATCTCCGAAGGAAGAAAAAAGAACAATCAATAGTACATATATAGATGATTTGTTCGAGCAGATAAGAAAGGAGATATAAAATGCCACTTGATTTTAATCCATTGACCACACAACAAATATTGTTAAATGGTAATACATATCGTGTGACTGATTTTACAACAACTACATCAATTAATGAGTTGCCTATAACAACAATAACTTTAACCCCCGAAGTGAATCAGTTAGACACTGCCGTTGACGGCGATTATCTCGAGTATCTAACAAACAGAAACACAACACAACTAGAAGAAATAGAGGAAAGCATAGAAAACTTAAAACGAAATTTAAAACCTATGATTGCTGCAATTGTTGAAGAACTTCTTGAATCAAAAGGATTTATTCTTGGCAGAATACCTGACACCATTGAAGAACCTCCTATTGAATAAGGAGGATTAATGAATGGCTGATGAAATAAAAAATACCCAAACAGGCATAGAACTTCTTGATGAATGGACTGCCCGCCTGGGGTTAAAGGACTGGCTGGTAACACTCTGCGACAATTGCAACCCGGAAGATATGGTTCTTGATAATTCTGATGGATGTGTAAGCTACGAAGAGACAACAAGAGCTGCAAAAATCCAGATCGTTAATCCGGGAAAAAGACAGGGCGGATTAAGGCCTTTCAATTACGAAGAAACGTTGGTTCATGAATTGCTTCATATTAAATTATGTTTACTTGAAAGAGGAGAAAACTGGGAGAATAAACTTCAACTAAGGCTTCTCCATCAGTATATTGACGATCTTGCCAGGGCGCTGGTAGATGCAAAAAGGACTGAAAACAAATGAAGAAATTAATTCTGATGCTGATTTTGATCCTGTCAGCATCTTTTTGTTATGCGGAAACTGAATGTTGGATCTTATGTCAGCCTGACTCGTATGTAAATGTTCGTCCAAACTCAAACAAGAAAGGTCAGGCTGAAGGGTATCTTCTTTGTGGAGATAAAGCGGCAACAGAAAACGCAACAAGAAACGGATATCTGTTTCTCACGCAAGTTTCTACTGAAAGAGGAGAAGGATGGGTTAATTCAGGATATGTCGTTTATTCCAAACCGGTTTATCTGAATAAAAAAGTAAACATCTGTTCTAAGGGACGAGTCGCCTGCCGGAGAGCAATCGGTGGCAGCAGACGATGCTGGGCAAAAGACGGGGATACAGTGACTGTTTACTATGTCTCAGACGAATGGAGTATTACAAATAAAGGTTTCATTAAAACAGAATATCTTGGAGTGAGTTACGATGTTTGTTCGAGATTCCTGGCATCAGGATCACATAACGGAGAACCAGAAGGTCTATATTTCGAAGATGATGAAAGATAACCCAGAACTACCACCGTTCACGGGAAAGACAAAAATAGATGCGGCTCGTTATATATCAATGTACAGAAAGGCAAACAAATGCAGATCGTTCAGTTAAGTATGTTTGATGACCCGCTCGAATGGATAGACCAATGTTTATTGTATGGGTCCGGATATGAAAACGGAAAGCTTAGAATTTATGCAGCTGCGGCAAAATTAAATAAAAAAGAATTCAACGAGTTTCTGAAAAACGAATACGGGATTGGCGGCCGATCCATTGACGACGGATTTATGGATTACAACGGCAAAGGGATCTCATTAAAAAGATTCAAAAGCAACTATCAGGAATTCCATCCTTGGGCATCTGTTGCCAAACGAATTTTGCACTTAATTAATACCGAAAACTACCTAACAGACAAGGAAAAAATGAGATTCAAATCTGTTTGCGATATGCATAATGGACAAATACCCATGCCTAGAGCAAGACTGAATTTTGAATAAAAAACAGCTTTATCAAAAGAAAAAGAAAGAAGGGAACAAAATGAAATTTTCTTACAAAAAAGCCGATATTACGACAACCGAAACAAAGAGCGTAAAGCTTTCTCCTCCGTGGATTACTTATGTGAAATACATTAAGGCACTGTTTGAAAATGATCCTCAGATTGTTATCGATTACTCGGAAGGCGATTATGTCCTTACGCTGATTGTAAATGGGATCGAAAAGTATCAAGCTATTTCTACTTTACTGCCTAACAAAAAGGAATTTGGCAACGTGGTCTTAACGATCAATGTGGTACAATCTCCTAATGAGCTTACCGATGAAGAACTTTTCAGGAATGCATTTAACGGTAACGATGTTCTGTCTGATTTTAAAAGCTTTGATACCCCGTTTGGACCGCAGAATTACGCTGTTTTCAAGAAAGAAGTCGTTCAGTTCTATGATGACAATATGGGAGACATTAATGGTCTGAAGTCAACTCTCTATGAGGAGATTGCCAGAGAAGTGTTTGGCGAAGCTTCTGTCCATTTCTGCACAAGTATGGAATGACAAAAGAGAGGGGGAGCCATAAAGGCTCCCCCTCTTATAATAGGAAGAAACATGAAAGAAAAAGTTCTTGAATGTGGTATTTGCGGGGTATCTTCTGAGAAAAAGATAATAAAATACTGCGGGAAAACCCAATGCAATTTGTGCAGTAAACATTACGCACAGATTTACAGATATGGAAAAATCACAGATGCAACACCGGCTACAATTCAGGATAAAAATCAATATGTCTTACACGACGAATATGCGGAAATGATCTTAGTCGATGGCCGAAATAATTATGTTGCTACAGCAGTGATTGATCTCGAGGATGTAGAGAAATGCAAGCCTTATAAATGGGCTTTTGTAAATCGGTATGTTATATCAAGGATTCACGGAAAGAATGTTCGCTTGCACAGGTTTTTATTAGATTATTACGGGGATAAAGTAATTGATCACATAGATCGCAATCCGTTAAATAATCGTAGAAGCAATATGAGGATTGTGGAAATAACAATTAACAACTGCAATCGTGAAGCCAAGAACATAAGATGCTCAGATAACGGGAAATATTCTGTTGAACTCAGAAGATTCGGGAAAAGATATACAAGCAGAAGATTTGACACAATGGAAGAGGCACTGGAAGAAAAGAATAAAATAATTAAAAAGTTCGAGAATGAAATAGATAGTCATATTAAAGAATATCAACTGAAAAAAGGTATTACAATGACTGGAGTTTCATTAGTGCCCTCAGGTAGATGGAAAGCAAACTTCTGGAGAAATAACAAATGTCATTATGTGGGAACTTATGATACAAAAGAAGAAGCGTATGAAGCAAGAATGAAAGCACTGAGAATTTACAATCAAAAGAAACAAGCTGGATGATTATACAAATATGATTATCTTCTGTCTTTGCTTTAAAGGAATTGTTTAAATTGAAAATGAAAAAGATTTTAGTTTACACTGATGGCTCCTGCTTCGGTAACCCAGGAAAAGGAGGGTACGCAGCAATAATTAGAAATGGAAATAAATGTCAGACAATAACTGGAAGCGTACCCTGGTCAACAAATAATCGCATGGAACTCACAGCTGTAATTGAAGGATTGTCTGCTGTTCCTTACGGATCGGCAGTTTCAGTTTTCACTGACAGCGGCTACATTGAGCGTGCTTTTAACGAAGGTCGTGTAGATATTTGGATGAGTAATGGCTGGCGAAGGATTAGAACAGGTGAGCCAGTGCAAAATGCAGACAGATTCTTAGTATTGTGCGAACTGATTCAAAGCAAAAATCTTAATGTTGAATTCATAAAATTAAAAGCTCACGCAATCAACTATTACAACAACATGGCAGATTATTTTGCACGTAAAGCTGCTAAAAACCAGATAGAGAGGCATTCATTTTATGACAATTGAAGATATCATAAAAATCGATAAAGAAATTTTGACCCCATGTGATGTAGCTCCTCTGCTTAGATGCGATCCTAATGTAATCAGATATCAAGCTTCAAAAGATATTAAGCAACTTGGATTTCCGGCTTCAAAAATAGGATCAAGAATCAAGATTCCAAAAGACGCTTTTGTAAAGTGGTATAAAGGGAATATCTGATTTGATTTTAGAGTATCTTCCAATTATAATAGTCTCATTATTCTGAAGGGAGATCGGAAATGGGGAAACCAAAATCCAGAGGAAATCACACTGGATCGGTTTATAAACGCAAAAATACAGGTACTTGGACAGCTCAGATTGTTGTAGGCTGGAAGCAGTCCCAAGACGGATCTAAGCTTATTCCCATTAAGAAAACATTCGGCGGCTTTCAAACAAAGAAAGAAGCACTTGAAGCATTAAACAGACTCCTCAACGGAGAGTCTGTTGAATATGACAATATATATCTCCATGAAGTATTTGATCTTTGGAAGAAGTCATATGAGAATAGAGTTAAACCTAAAACGTTCAAAGGATACGAGCAGGCATATAAACACTTTTCCGATCTCCAATTTCGTAGAATAAATTCTATTACAGCAGCAGATCTTCAATCCTGTATGGATCAATGTCCGGCGGGGAAACGAACTCATCAAATGATGAAGGTAACCGCCGGACTGATCTGGGCTTATGCCTTAAGCGCTAACATCGTCAAAAAAGATATTACAGAGAATCTGTACATCGGGAAACACCAGACGACAACAAGAGAACCTCTTACGCCAAATGATATAAAACTGATTAAGGAATCAATCGGGCAGCTTCGCTACGCAGAGTATATCTTTTGTTTATGTTATCTCGGTTTCAGACCTGGAGAATTTCTGGAAATAAAAAAAGATCAGGTAATGTCTGAGGAAATTGACAAGGAGATTGTGTACTACATTGTTGAAGGGAAGAAAACTCAGGCTGGCATTAACAGAAAAGTTGTAATACCAAAGCAGATTCTTCCATACGTATTAGACAGATTGTTTATTCCCGGCACGGAATATTTGTTCCCATTCTACTATTTCACAAAGAATAATGGAACGCTAATCGAATTGAGACAAATGAAAGTAAACTATTTCGAAGAATCTGTTTTTAAAAAGATTACGTCTCAACTTGGAATAGAAGGGAAGGTCCCATATTCTGCAAGGCATTCCTATGCGGATAAATTAAAACATGCGGACGGAGACGTGAGAGATAAAGCCGCGCTGATTGGTCACTCTGATTACTCGTTTACAAGGATGCAATATCAGAGCAGCCCACTCGAAGATTTGAAAACTGTAACAGATTCAATCGAGTAAAATTTCAGGTCTACTACCGACATACTACCGACAAAACGGCAGGCAAAATAAAAGAACCCGTTGATTTACAACGAGTTTTGGTTATCTTCGTGTAAGATTTCGAGTCAGCCCCGTTATGACCGCTTCGATACCGCTCCACTTGATTTATAATGGTTTTCGGTTGTAGTGATTTGTAAAAACTTGTTCTACTACCGACACTACTACCGACACAACCAACTTCCGAAGAACATCTATAGCTCTTGCGGTTCGACACAGTATATCACATCCAAAATAAAAAAACAAACTGTTTCTATAATACAGAATCTGGACACCAGATTTTGTGTGTTGGGAACAGAGATCAACATCGACAGCCACAAACGAAAAAAGGAGAAATATTATGAATAGAGAAAACCTGATTATGAAATTAATGGAAAAGACAAAGAATCCCGTTTCCCACTCTGACATGGATCGTATTGTACGTGGATTTATGGAAGAGATTGTAAACGCAGTAGCGAATGGCGATACCGTGTCTTTGATTGGACTTGGAACATTTAGCGCTCGTGAGCGTGCTGCTCGTACTGCTCGTAATCCGCTCACAGGGGAGAGCATTTCCGTTCCTGCGAAGAAGGTTCCTGTGTTCAAACCGGGCACCGTGTTTAAAGCGGCCGTTAACAAGTAATTTTACAAATAATATTAACCGGTTGTCGATTTGATATACATTATGCCCCGCCTGGAAGTGGCGGGGCTTATTATGTGGTGTCAGGTTCTCAGCAAAGTCATTCGAAAGAATAGCACTACTGGACTTAATTCGGCTGTTCGATTCAGTTGAGCCACGATTTATGCGGTGGCGGAATAGGTAAACGCTATCCGATAAGGTTTGCGGCTCTTGCGTTGCAAGGCTTCGAGATACTTGCAAACCATGTGAGGTGCAAATCCTCACCCGCATTTTAATACTCAAGGAGATAAACATAATGAATACATGTGATAAATGTCCATGCATTGGAAACAGTTTTTGTTATATTGAAAACGGAGAACCAAAGCCAGATAAATGTCTGCTTATGAATGGAGGCCCTAATGAAAAAGCGAACATACAAACGATTACAGAATCGATTGTACAGAGAAATCAAACGAAGACTGATTCTTGAACAAATTCTTGAACGAACACGGCCTCTAAAGGCAGAAATATTCAAATCGTACCAGCAGCATATCGATACTATCAAGATCAAAAGAGATGTTCCGCTCGAGATAATTGAGAAAAACAAAGAAGCGTTAGCTTATTTTAAAGAAGAACTTGCACAAACAATGAGCAGGCAGTTGTTAGCAGATGGTTATATATCATTTAATACCGAAGTATTAAATTACAATTCCGGCCCAATATTTGAAATTGCAGCATTATTGAACGTTATAAAACAAAAGGACTGATGCAAATAAAACGTGGGCTGTATCGTAAATTAAAGAAAGGCAAATGTACAGGATGCGATCATCCTGCTTACGCGCCAAGTAAAAATGTTAATCCATACAGAGCTTGTCGAAAATGCTGGAAGGACTCAACCAAAAGAAAAGATAAATATCCAAGCTTCCTGCGCTGTGAATGACAACGCATTTTATATAGGAAGAAATTTTTTATTTCAGGAGGACTCATAATATGAATATGGGTAATTGGAATGTCAACGTTAACACAAAGGGCTTGCCTCAGAAAGTTGCTTCTGCAATGTCTTCTCTGGGTGATACCATCATGGGAGCTCAATACGAAATGATTGCTTATCTTGGTTCTCAAATCGTAAATGGAACAAACCATGCAGTCTTGGCAAAACAGACAATCGTGACTGGCAGAGATACTGAAAACATAGTTCTGTTGATTTTTAATGAAAAGCCCAACGATCCTGAAGCCAGCCTTGTTTCTATTGAACGAGTAGTAGAAAGCGGATCTCCTATGGGAGGTACAAAGGTAGACGTACATATTAATATTCCTGCTGATGCTCAGGCTGAGTGGAATGATGCGTTTATGGGATTTGTCGGCTCCGATATTGAACCTTTCGCATTGCTTGGAACTCAGATCGTCAAGGGCGTGAACTACATCTTTGCGGCTGAAATGTCTCCTCTGACAACAGAACCAAAGAAGGAAGCTGTTCTGGTCATTGTCAATGGACTGACTAAGCGTGTTTCTTTCGTTGATATTCTCAGCAACAAACATCAATCTGGCCTTGGGTATGCCTTCACCTGGTAATATTTAGGGGCTTCGGCCCCTTTTTATCGCATCGTAGTTTAAAGCAAATAGGGACGCCGAAAGCTGATATATATTTCAGACGTGAGATATTGATCAGGGAAAAACACCGACGGGAAGATGAGAGTTCGAGTCTCTCCGATGCGACTATTAAATCTAAGGAGAAAAATAATGAAGCTAGAAGAAATTATAAAAGGATTAGAAATTGAAAAAGAATGTGTAAGCAGAGACTGCAATAGAGACTGTGCTAATTGCGATATTGTGCAAGAAAAGGATTGGCTGTTGGATGTGTATCGATCCGCAATCAATACACTTAAAGAGCAAAATAAAGCCCTGAAGTTGATGGCTTTTCAATATTGCACGATGGGATTCGGCAATGATATTACTTTTCATAATCGTTGTATGACTGCCGGAGAACATGCTTTTAAAACGTTAGGAATTGAAAACGGACAAAAGGTACCAGAAGACTGGATTGATTAAGGAGCCATGAAATGAAGGTTGGAGATTACATAGGTGGTTTATATCCAACAGAAAAAGACGGAAAACGTTTCTGGCGATTATGTGATTCGAAAATCACAAAGATAGTCCAGAACAGCCGCGGTACAAAAGTTTATTCAAAGCGATTCTATCCGTTAGAGATTGAAGAAATTGAAGATGCTACAAAAACTATGACAGAAGCAAAAGGTTGGATTAATACAAGAGATGTAGTTGAACTAACTCCGGAACTTAGATTGAAATGTGAGCGCTGGGTTGAGTGGGCAAATAACAACCCGGATAAAGCTGTTGGTTTGATTAACGAAGGATAGGAGAGAAATTATATGAGTTGGTGGACACACATCAAGGGAGTTGTTGAAGTCGACGTTCGTGGTCGTACACAGGCCGAGATTCGATATGTACTGGAATCGGTACTTGATCATCTGCCTCGGGTTACGGGGTCAGAAGGCGATATGAATGTTTATATTACACAGGAAGCTGGACACAACAGTTCCAGCTCTTGCGATGAATTCGGCCTCCACACCAATAACCTGAAAGATATGTATGGATATAAATCACAGGAAAATGGATGGCTTCAAACTCAAAGCCAATATATGTTGACGGTGGAAGGTGACTTACGTGATCGTGAATTCGAACAGACCAAACGTGAGTTCATGAAATGGTTATGCCGACTGGCTAAAAGAATACGCATAGACGCTATTGTTATGAAGCTGTGGGCATACGACCAATCTATTGTGATTTCCGACGCCTCACCGTACGACAATATGTATGAATGGCAAGATGGAGAGAAGCGGTGGACGGATTATTTAATGTGGGAACGAGATCCCATTAGCTACTGGCCTTTAAAACTGGCTGACAAATATTTCGATGACAGATATATCAAACAAGAATTAAAACGACGCATTGATTGGAATGAAAGCTGTACAGGAGAAGAATGATGCATGAATGAAGCAGGATATCGCCGCCGTCATGAAAGAGTAGAACGCAAATGGAAGAGGTTGAAACCTAAAGCAAAACATTGTCCAAACTGCCGTTGCCATTCTATTGGATTAAATGATTTTTATTTTCGTAAATTTAAAAGATTCTTTCTTGAATGTGAAAATTGTCATTGGTGTGGGAAAAGTTATCCAACAATTAGAATGGCAATAAGAAGCTGGAATAAGGAGAGAGCATGATTGAATACACGTTAAAATTAAACAGTCAACAGGTTGCCAATATTCTTAAGGCGATTGACTTGTTGATGCGAATCAAAATAAATCAACCCGAAGAAATCAGCCGGGATCTTCTGGAGGGAATGTATGACCGCATCGGTGTTGATGAGGTTTGCAGGCGTCGTGATAAAGCAAATGAATATCTCCGTTTGGCTTTTCTGGAAATCTTTCCGTCCTGGGATGAGGTAAACAAAGACGATGAATGGTATAGCCTTTACAACATATTACAGGCATTGAGATACCAACGACATCTGGCAGAATTTCCAAATAGTAAAGGCGTTGATGCTTATCCTCCGATGCAATTTGGAGGGGAGCCAATTCCTGAATGTACATGGGAGGACAAATAATATGACGTGGGAAGAGCATAAAAAGAAGACAACCCCTCTTGAATATATTGGACTCAAGGAAACCGACATTGAATGCCCTAACTGTGGCAAGAAAATTTACAAGCGCACTGATATAGTTCTGACTTCGTATCCTCCGACTTATAGGTACGAATGTAAATCTTGTGACTGGTATGGATTTGCAAACACTTAAAGGAGAGCAAAATGACGAATTTTGAATATTTTTGTAACGGTGATACTGAAGCCGAAGTAATGGAGCAAGAATGGCGTGAGCAACAAAGGCAGAGAGAATACGCCGCTCAAGTGGAATACGAACGGCAGATGATGGAAGCTTACGACGCCTATTGCGCACAAGAGGAATATTATGACCAAGAGTGATTTGGATTGGTTCTGGAAAGACCCACACAACTACGAAACTGATTATATCGTAGGGACGATCACAGATAATGATCTTATTCAAACAAATGCGTTGGTTGAAATTGCGAAATGTCTCCATGGAATCATGCAACAGCTCGCAGAAATGAATCGTTATTTACCGCCGGAAGAGTAATCATGAAGGAAAGACTCTTAGATAAGCTTAAACGCGAATTCCGTGAATGGAGAATTCGGCAGCTGAATCGCATTATCCAGAAAGCCGTAGAGAAGAAAGATGATTTAAGCTATCAAACGTTCATGATTTACACATGGGCACTGGACGAAACAACAGACTATCACCTGATTGCTGAGAGAAGCTATCCGGATCATAGGATCTACGGAATGGAAACAACATGGTATAAGGAGAAACAAGATGACAGGAATCCTGATGTCAATTAAGCCTGAATGGTGCAAGAAAATCATTACGGGTGAAAAGACTATTGAGGTGCGGAAAACCAAGCCGGAACAGATACGTTTACCATTCCCTGTATATGTCTATGCAACCTTCGGTGGTGAAAATTGGTTTCGCTTTGGAGAGCATATGTCTGGACATGTGATTGGTCGGTTTATATGCGATGATATCAAATATTATTCCATCCCGTATCCGGCATGGAACACGGAAACAGATCCGGAACTGATCGAGAAGTCATGCGTGAACTATACCAGGCTTCATAACTATGCTGAACCGCAGGGATGTGTATACGGCTGGCATATAAAAGATTTTGAATTGTATGATCAGCCGTTGCCGGTTGGTTTTTTCCTGGATAGCAAAGGGATGAACTTCAAACGTGCCCCGCAGTCATGGGGGTATGCAATCAAATGTTAAGCACAAAAATATTAAAAGCATATTACCATGTAAGATTAATTGTTTTGAATATGGAGTTGTGGTTCTTAAGAGGCTTGCGCAAAGTCATTAGAAAGATAATCAATCTTACTGAACGATATTGTCAAAGGAGAAAGAAATGCCAAATTACGTGATTGATCCTCAGGTTTTTTATTGGATGAATGTTTTTGGAATTTTACAGACAGTTTTAGCAGTATTTGGCGGAGCATGTGTAATAGCATTCTTCGGCTTAGCGAGCGGATGGGTATACAATTCGTGCGAAGTCAAAAAAGGTTACGATAGCAATTTGTTTTACCTGAAAGCATGTAAAAGATGGGCCATTGTAACAGGAATAATCGGTTTTGTTCTTGTCACAGCGGCGATTTTTATTCCCGGAAGAACAACGAGTATTGAAATGATGATCGCGAAGGCTGCTACGTTTGATAACGTTAATTGGACAGTTCAGCAAGTTAAAGAAGTCGTAGATTATATTGTTCAGGCGATTAAAGGCATATAGTGAAAAGAGGACGATTTAATGGTTATGTTTGTAATCGGATTGTTGATTGGTGTAGTAGTTACTGTTTTCACTATAGCTGTAACAACAGCGAACAACGATAGAAAACAATAACCGATAAAGGAGAAAAAATGCGAGACGAATGTCATGATGAAACAGGCATGATTATCAAACCGTTTGAAAAATGCGAGCGGTGTTCAGATTTTCCATGCAGAGAGTTGTGCAGAGCGTTGCAAGCTATTATCGACGGGGAAAACTAACTTTAATAACACTAAATAACACCTTAAATACGGAGGTTAAACTATATGTCTAACAAGAAATTTCCAAGAGATTGCCCACATGATTGCCCACATTTTCATGCGTGGGATATGTCGGTCGATGATTGGACTTGTGTATGCGATTTGTTGCAAGTACAAATTGATGAATGCGACGAGGATTTCAAGTTTATGTATTGTCCACAAAATAGCGAAACTTAAATAACACTTTAACTGATGTGGAAGGAAATTTAGATGAAGGGCTTAATTATGATTGGCTATCAGGGAATCGGAAAGAGTTCTTGTGCCGGGAAAGAAAACTGCATCGATCTGGAAAGTGGAAGTTTCTGGATTGGAGATCATCGTGCAGAAGACTGGTATATCCCGTATTGCAATATTGCTTTGCACCTTGCTGATCAAGGATACACAGTGTTTACCAGCTCGCACAAAGTTGTTGTTGACTACCTGAAATCTGTTCCTTTGATGGAGAATATCGGGAAAGTTGTTGTGTTCTGTCCAGAAGGTAGATTCAAGAAAGAATGGATTGCCAGATTACAGGAACGGTACGACCGAACCGGATTAAATAAGGACTACAAAGCCTTGATGAATGCGAAAGACAGATTCACTGAAGATATCCATAATCTTGTGAATTGTGGGCTTCCTGTTTATCAACCGGGATGGTATGCGGATTATGATTTAATGGACTATGTTCATAAGGCAAGATATGACTGGTGTTATTAAACTGCAATCAGATTCAACAGAAAGGAACAACACATTATCAATGCTTAAGACCTTATGTAATGATTGTCAGTACCGAAAAGGAATCGAATGCACGGCTGGTTTTTGCTGTCCATATGATATAAGTTATTATCAAAATAAGCAGATGCTATACAACCGAAAAGAAAAAATAAACATATGGAACAACACAAATGGTAAAGCAAATCAATATTTTGTTTGTAAAGGCGAACGAGTTTTGTTTTGGATTCCAAATTGGATTGGTCGAATCTTAAAAAAATAAAATAATTGGAGGATTAACATGAAAACTTTATATGAATTTGAAACTGCGTTCCAGGAACTAATGGATACTGCTTTAAACATACTTTCTCCCAGCCAATTCGAACAGCTTAAAGATTCTGTCTCTATGATTCTCAACGATTATGAAGAATGAGATTGTTAAGATGGAAGAGCTTACGATTTCATTTGATAAGTTAATACATCCAGATTTGGAAGCCATAAAAAAGCGAGATGCTTTTCTGTCAGATGAACATATGGATGAAATAGACAAGCTTTTATTGGATAATATCCAAGAGACAACAAGCCAAAAATAATGATATATATTTAACTTACATGATGACAATATTAATGTTTAGGGAGATCTGAATTTGTCAAAAATCAAAAAAGCATCTCTTTTAATTGCGTTCATTGTTTTTTCTATTGTTTTATCGGGATGTGTTAAAACAACAGATTATAAAGGCATAGAACGTACAGTTGAATACGGGCTGGTTGAAATCGAATCTGTAAGTGGAGATGGTCAGTTTACAGTATGCTATGACCCCACCACAATGGTTTGCTATATGAAAATATCGAGACTTTATGGAATAGGAATAAGTCCATATTACATCATTGGAGAAGATGGAAAACCGGAAATCGCTATATACGGAGTGAATTATCGATGAACAAAAATCAAAGACGCAACGAGCTTATTGCAAGACTTGCAGTTCTTATAGCTGATACAGAATGGTCTGAGATTGTAGATCTGTCACCAGAAGATGCTCGGGATATTTTTGAATTGTTGAAAGAACAAGCTGAAGCCGTTCGGTGCGAAAGCTGCAAATTGTCGGGAAGCTAATTTTGTGACTGACGGAATAAGTCGTGGAGTTTAAGTATGACAAAGGAATATATTGTTGAAGTTTGTAACGATCTGGTGATAAATGCTTTTGACCGTTTTGAAAACGACTGGTCACCAGATGAATTGATTCGGTGTAAAGATTGTAAATACGGAACACCTATTATGAAATATGGTGCAATACCACTTATTTTATGTCGAGGAACAGATCATGACTTGAATTGGTTTTGCGCCGACGGAAAACGCAAAGAAGCAGAGCCCGGGAAGGAAGCACAGCCAGAATGAGCAATTTGGAACATTTAGTTGAAAACGGATTGTGTCTTCTCAGCGAAGGAAAATCCTACAAAGAATGGCGCGATATAATGCAGGACGACTGCAATTGGGAAAACAATGAAAATATAACCCTCGATAATCTTTGGGAAATTTGTCAATACGTCATATTTGTATGGGATGTATATAAATAGACTATAGGTTTTAAAAAAGTAAAAGGGAACGTATCTTAATTGATGCCGTGACGGAATAGGTAGACGGGTTAGCGGGAGATAGCCAGCTGGGCAGAAGTAGCGCTACTGTTCGAAGATAAGGGGCAAGCTCGGAAGAATGAGAAGCCCATGCGACCCGACATCTTGCTAAAGGCTATCATGAAAGGTGCAAATCCTTTCCGGCATCAAACTTAAATAACACATTAATTAATGCGGTGACGGAAAAGGTAGACGTAACTATTGGGAAGATGTGCCCACGACAGCAGAGAAGCGTAATGCGGTGAAGTATGACCCCGTTCGGTAAACGACAAAAGGCGCATCATGTGAGGTGCAAATCCTCACCCGTATAATATTACTTTAAATAGGAGTTTTCCATGGAAACATTAGCAATCATTCAAACCGTTTGTCTTGTGTGGATAGCCGCTGCGACAGTTATAACTGCTGTTAATTCGTTTTTTAAATAGCATATTGTAAGTTATGGTTGTTGCGACAGATGGGGAACGGGCAACGTAATTGGTGGGCGTCCATAACTTAAATAACACCTTAATCGGAGGAAAAAATGACAGTAGAAGAATTGATCTCGGCATTGATAGATATGCCAAAGAACGCAAAGGTGATTGTTGTTGAACCCTTTCTGCAAGGAGTAAATATTAAGAACGTTAAGAACGTAGCTATCAACGATAATGAGCTCGGTAAAGGAAAAGTAAAAATATACACAGTTTAAATAACACTTTAAGCAATAAAATAAACGAGGAAAAAATGACTGAGAAAACTAATAACGGATGGAATAAATTCAAATGCTGGTTGTTTGGACATAAACTTACATGCTGTGGAGATATTTTAAAAAGATGCTCTACGTGCCACGAAAAAGGACGTGTCTATCCAGACGCTTGTAATTCATGTAATCGACGAGCAGGATGCAAAGACGGAACCGATTTGTCCACTCGTAATTGCGGTATGAAAAAGTCTTATTTTGAAGCAGGAGGTTCACATGCCATGTAAAAGATGTGGATACGCAAAATATCGAATGATTCACTATAAAAATGGACATAGATGCTCATGTGTCAAATGCGGATATTGCACTAAACTCAAAGAAACTCCTGAACTTGCTATTGAAGCGTGGAATCAAAGATGATTTAAATAGGAGTGTTTAAATGACTTTTAGACCTATCGCAAAAATCGTACAGAAATCTGACGAAGATGGATGGCATTGTAGTGATGTAATAGAATATCGTTGCCCGATATGTTATAAGATACTCAAAGGATACAAGAAACAAGATGGGTGTATAGATTGCAACATCTTCTTTAATTGGGGAGATCACGAACCAAAGATTGTTGTAACTAAAAATATAAGTTGGTAAACTAACACATTCATTAAGAACAAAAGGTGGATAAGATGAGCATAACACTTATCAGTTTAATAATTAGTTCTGGGGTTATCATCGTTAGTATTATCCTCTGTCGCATTGCGTCAGAGCTTCGGTCTATTGCGTATCACTTGGAGCAACTGGATCGGAAGCACTCTAAAGAGTACAAAATATGAAATTACTTAAATAACACTTTATTACGCAAAAGAGGAGTTTTATCATGGAAACAAAGGACAAGCCAAACAAAGTGACTGCGACTTTGAAGATTGTTATCACGGGCGAGTTTTACGACGATGAAGCTTCAGAGGAAACCTTGCGATATTGCGCAGAACAAGCTCTCGAAGATGCCGGATTCGATGTTGAAGTATCTGTAATGCGTAATAATCGAATCCCGTTTTCAGCAAATAGCAATGTTCAATGGACATAACTTAAATAGGAGCTTTACGATGTTTAAAAAACTGATTGCCAAATGGAAATACAGACGATTCTGCCGAATGAATCGTTGCCCTGATTGTATCTATCACGACTTCGTATTCGAAGGATGCGTTTTCCGTGGTAATCGTTGTCGTCATCCTGCGGCGAAACTGTGAATTAAATAACGCCTTGATACACATTGGAGCACATTGATGTGGGAGGTAGAGAGCATGGACAATTTGAAGCCGTGCCCGTTTTGTGGACATAGAAAGCCCGTCCTGATAACACGCGGAAGGCTGGACGGATGGCGTGATTATTTCTATGTCCTCTGTGATTATAATGACGGTGGATGTGGAGCAAGTGGCCAATGGTGCCATTACCCAGACGAAGCCGTCGAAGCATGGAATAAAAGAACGTTAACAGACGCTGATACGCAATAAAAAAGAGGCTAACACTTTAAGAACGGAGGAATAAAATGTCTTTTGCAGATGCTGTTTTAACCATGAAACAGGGAAAGAGAGTTCGTATGCCGTGGTGGGGAGGATATTGGTACATCGCAGACGGCACACTCAGAATACATGATATTAACGACAACGACATTAACGCATTTAGCGAAGAAAACAGAGAACCGCTTTACACTTTGTTGTTTATGACTGCAAACTGCTGGGAATTAGTTCCAGATTAAAGGAGATGAACATCCTGAAAGTTTCAGACGTTATAAACAGAATAAACGATATAGAAAAATGCAGACGCTATCTGGAAGAATGGATGGATGGAAAAATTATGGATCAGAACCAGATTGATGCTATTGCGGACGATATTGATACGCATTTGGAAGCATATGCAGAGATGCTCATGAACAAAGAAATAAAATAACAAATTAAGAACGGAAAGAAGCATCGCTATGGTTATTAAAATAGCTGAAGACGGAACCGTTACATGGAAGTTTTATAAAAAATCATATAAGAAAGCCAGATGGAAAAGGCTCGGGGCACGACTGCTTGTAGACTTTCAAAAGGAAGCAGGAGCTCATGGTTTGATATTCGTTATTTGGAATCGATAAAATAAAACGTTAACTCAGAGAGGGATAGACATGAGCAAGTGGATGGAAAAGCTTACGCGCAAGACAGATAAATATAATCCGCGCAAGCGAAAGCAATATAAAAAATCCAGATATCGTAAACAAGCAAGAAAGTTTGAGATATGGTGCGATAAAGAAGAGGCCGAAGCAGAAGAGTTTGAACGTCTGCATCCAAACTGGGTGGCCGAGCTTGATGAGATGCTCACTAAACAACATGTTAAATAAGGAATTGAAAAATGGATATTCAAACTAATGTAGATATACTAATGCAAGCAGATTTTAAAGATTGGCATTATTATGAAATGCAACAAAAGAAAATGGAGCTTATCTCCCTTTTAAAAGAACGTGAAAAAGAAAATGACCAAGATGTTCCTTTAATCTCTCTTCGGGGTTATGCGTTGACGCATGAAGACGTTACGCGCATGGCAGAAGAAGTAGAAGATGAATTAAACAAAACAAGAAAAGAACTCGGATATAAAGAATAGCTGAAACAATAATTCAGCATGAAAAATCTAATTACAATGCTGTGGCGGAATAGGTAGACGTAAATACAAATTCACAGGGATGCAGCAGTAGACGGTTGGCGGGCATGCGAGGGTTGAGACTACGCGCCGAAAAAGCGGCTCCAGTCGTAGAGGACGTAAAAACTCGGAACTGTGAAGAATAAAGCCCGTATGCGAGGTGCAAATCCTCACCAGCACAACATAAGTTCACATTGATATGCGGTGGCGGAATAGATTGCCATCATTCCTGCGGAGAGTAAATAAGGGCGTGTCTCTCATCCAAGTACACCTGATCACAGGGGCGCAGGTCACGGCTAAAGTAGACGCTAGGCAGAGCCGAACACGAGACAGATGGAGCAGCCGGAAGGTACACAGTCTGTCATGTGAGGTGCAAATCCTCACCCGCATTTTATATGTAAACATCTTAGAAGAAATAAAATTGAGAAGTTACGCTGACAAGAAACGTGCAGAAAATGCACGTTCCAGTTGTTCGGAAATTCCGAACACTTGAAAGGCTGTGAATATTAAATGAAGCTGACCGAATTAATTAATTGTATTAATTTGGCATATGAACACGAAAGGCACCCAGACACTATTGATGTTGTCATTGCAATTAAAGTACCGTACATGACGGTAGGACAGGCTCCATGTGTAGGCATCAAATCTACATATATGGGTTTCGACTGGGAAGCCGGTCAATTCAGAATTATACCGGAAGAAAATCTGATGTGTGTTAAACACGATGTGCCACAAGAAGTTATTAATTGGAATGATGTATATTGCTGCCCGAAGTGTGAGCATATACTCTCTATTAATGACAAAGATCCTGATATTAAATTCTGTAGCAAATGTGGACAGGCGGTTGAATGGAAATGAATAAACAAGAAATAATAGATTCCTTCGAAGGCCGCATCTTAGGAGGATATCTGCATTACGGTGGATATATCCATGTACCGTTACAAGAGGCTGAGGCCATTCTCTCGTTACTGAAATCACAAGACGATTCGATTGAAGCACATCAGACAGCCGAAGGATTCACTTTCTTCTCTACAGGATTAGTCAAACAAGGAGAAGAGCGAGGCTTATTGTTCGGTAAAATGATGATGCATGAATGGCTTGAAAAAGAATTGCTTTATCATGAGTTGATGACAGACGATATCCAGTCAATTTTTGAAGAAGCCAAGAAGAAATTTTTATAAGGTGAAGCAAAATGAAATTACAAGTTGATATATTGGATTTGCGGAAAATGATCAAAGAAAAATGTGAAGAAATTATAAGCGATCCAAAGCTTGCATATGAATTCTTTTTGCGAATTTGTGATATCGAAGAAGACGAACGATTTATGATTGTTGACGACGATTTGCAGGAGAGTATGTAAAAAATGACTGATAAAGAAAAGGTTATTAAAGGATTAACGCATTGCACCGCATGGGCCGGACTGCATGAATGTCAGCCGAAGGTTGGAGATGATTGTCCATATGTAGATGAGCCGGATTGCAAGCTTTCGATTATGTACGATGCTCTTATCTTACTGAAGAAGCAGGAACCTGTTGAACCAATTGCTATTAAACAAGAAATGTTTGACGAATTTTATGGAGCTGTTTCACGTTGTCCAAAGTGTGATTGCATGTGGGTTATGTATAGGGAAAACGATATGCATTACTGCCCTGAGTGCGGTCAGGCGGTGAAGTGGGAATGACAGGAAAAGACTTGCGGTATTCCTTGGTGTTGAAAGGGTTAAGACCATCTGAGTTAGCCAATCGTATTGGCGTTTCGAGAAGCATGATTTCAAAGTGGCTTTCCGGTGCATCAAAAATTCCATCAAAGCACGAAGATGCCATCACGCATTTTCTTGGAGAAGTTACAGATGCTGAAGCAAAAGATATGCGAAGAATTGAAGAAATAGTATCAACTATGACAAAAGAAGAAAAAATCAATGCTGTTCAATTTATATTGAGAACACTTTAAGACGGTGAAGTGGGAATGAGATTAATTGATGCATATGCTTTACAAGATGAAATCCAAAAAAGCAAAATGGAGAATCCGCATAAAGATGCAAAAGTTGCAAAAAATCATGAGTTTGAACATGAGCACTTTATGAAGATGGTAGTCCTTCAACCCACTGCACAGGAAGAAGTTGTTCGGTGCAAGGATTGCAAATATAGAAGTTTTTATTGCACAGAAGCAACAGATGGAACAACGTTGTATACGTGCCATCATCCGTGTGCTAATGATGTTCCTCGCCCGGTTGATTGGTTCTGTGCAGATGGGAAAAGGCGGTGAGGTGAATGGATCAGGAATATGACTGCCTTCTTCCCCTGGAGCATACAGACAACTGGGCGCTGTCAGCAAATGCAGTTCAGAGTATTACTGGAGCTCTTCAAAAACTATTTCCTGCACTGCGCCATGAAGCATTTGAAGAGCTGGGACGGTTGGCTTTATCACCACGAGGTTGCTGTAAGACTGTCAGATGGGACGAAAAGAACCGCAGGCGTCGTATGAAAAGGCGGTGAAGTGGAAATGAGTCTTGATAAAGCTATAAAACATGGTAAAGAACACCGTAAACCGTATACAGGGAGCAAAGCCATTGATAGAACGTGTCGAAATCATGGCGGTTGCCCGTGGTGCGAAGAAAACAGGAAGCACAAAATGCGAGACAAACATCCTCCAGAGCAAGAAGGTCGGTGAAGTGGGAATGACAAAAAGCGAAGTGAAAAAGGCCCTTGATGAAATAAGGGATATGTCCGATGAAGAAATAGCTGATAACGGTCAGTTTATACGCAAAGTATCAGAAGAAGCATTAGCTCTGATTAAAAATCTGGAAAAGCGGTGAAGTTGGAATGACTGACAGGGAATACGCATACATTGTTAGAAGAACGCTTGAAAACAAAATAGCGTTTGCGGAAAACAACAATCAAAACGCTCTGCTCGTAACGCTTGATGTACTGAAAGATATTCTTGCCCTGCTGAAAAAACAGGAAGAACAAGAAGAAAGAGAATATAAAGAGAAGCATCCTTGCGAATTCTGTCAGGAGTATTTATGCGATGGCTGTCCTTATTGTGCTGACGGGGGAAAGGCGGGACGGTGATGGCTGATAGGGAGAAAGTTATAAAAGGGCTGATTTCTTGTGCAAAATGGATGAAAAACAATGATACAGACGCTTGCAATAGTTGCCCTTATCATCATCATTTCAGTTACGATGACAATAATTGCATCGCAATGGTCAACAGCGAAGCCATTGAATTGCTGAAAGAGCAAGAAGCGGTAAAAATCGAAGTAAAAAAAATTAACAGCAGTGGAAGATGTGGACGATGCCCAAACTGCCTTATCGAATTGAATGAGATGGATTATCCGGATTATTGTGGTTATTGCGGCCAGAAGGTGAGATGGGAATGAAAGTCAGCTATTGCGAGAAATGCAAATGTTACGAGCGTAGAAAATGGAGCGATTGTTACATTCCGAAGAATTATCACCCAATTGGAACGAGCCATGCATACGGATATTGTAAATTGTATTGTATGCGATGCAGTGAAATCAAGCCGTATATCTGCAAAGAAAGAGTGCAAATTGGTGAAAAGGAAAGGCAGCGAAGTGGAAATAATTGACAGAGAGAAGGTCATCAACGATCTTTCAACTGCATTGGTTCAGATGCACGGCCCCGGTCGGTATACACCTGAAGATGTGGATGAATTGGAAGAGGCTGGGTGGCAAGCATTGAAATTCCTTGAATCCGAAGAAGGATATAAAGTCATATATACGCAGTGCGATGGAAGCATAGAAACAATTTGTGGATGCTGCGGATATGGCTTAGACAAAAAGTATGGTATTTGCCCGAAGTGTGGAAGGCCGGTGAAATGGAATGATTGACAGAGAGAAGGTTATCAAAGGACTAAAACAACACAGAGAGGCACGGCTTTATAGCTGTGATAACTGTCCATATACGAATGATACTGACTGCCAATCAAAACTATGTTCCGATGCTGTTGCCCTGTTGAAAGAGCAGGAGCCGGTGAAGCCAGATTATAGTCCGTATTACCAAGAATGGTATTGTGGAAACTGCGGGAAAATGATTCCAAGAGCATATAATTATTGCAACTATTGCGGACAGGCGGTGAAGTGGTATGACTGACATAGAGAAGGTTAAAAAAGGACTTGAATGCCTTGCGCAAAAACAAGCACCAACAGCAAATCCATGTAAGGATTGCGGATATATCAATAGACCGAACTTTGCTATTTGCGTGAAAGATGTTGCGTCTGATGCTCTGGAACTGCTGAAAGAGCAGGAAGCAGAGATTGAATACATGAAGCGACCAGACTGCGAACATGCAGAACATGACGGAATTGGATGCCTTGGCTATTGTGGATGTGCACAAGATGACGAGCCTATTGAATCTTGCAAAAGATGTGAAAAGTATACTGGGAACGTTTATGAGGCGGTGAAGTGGGAATGACTTGTGGAGACGCTGTTAGATGGCTTGAGAATTTAAAAAATGATATAGGCAATCCGCATTATGAATGCCTCTGGCATTATGCGCAGGCAATAGAAGAGATCGCTGATCTACTACAAGATCAGGAGCCGAGGATTCTCGACTGGGATGAGATCAGGAATTATCCAGTTGTCTACGGAGAGTTTCGAGATGTCAAAGAAATATATCCATTGATTATTACAATAAACAGTTTCGGTGAATGTCTTTCGTGGAACCCCGGAATTAATATAAGCAAGGAGTTTATACTCCTGGTTTCCGATGAAGAAGACAGACGGAATACACGCTGCTGGAATAAGATGCCAACAGAAGAACAGCGATTGGCGGTACAATGGAATGACTGACAGAGAAAAAGTGATTAGAGCACTTGAGATTTGTAATTTTGGGGGAGACGGAGCCTGTTATGAAAAAGAATGTCCATACTATTGGGATCATGATTGTTTAGATATTTTAAAAAATAAAATAATCTTCATGTTAAAAGAACAGAAACCTGTATTAATAGAAAGTCAGCCAAAATCATAACTGTACGGGAGGCTGCTTATGAGTTTTGATGTAAACGCTGATATCCAGCAAGCACGAGAAGACGCAAAGAGATTAAAAAAACGCAAGGGCAAACACGCGGACAAACTTAAATTGAAGAAACACAGGAAGAAAGATTTGATTATTATGTGGTTAAACGATCTGGCAACACGTACAAAAGACATCGATGATAAAAGAATGCTGATAGATGTTATTGACTTTTTGAAAGATAAACCGTCTAAATAAAGTTGGAGTATCGCATGATCGATTTTGGTTTATCGGATGAATATCTGAATGGTTATAACACAAGACTAAAAGATCTTCCATTCGACGACAGTCAATCAGATGAATGGAGGATGGGTTGGATAAATGCAAATCAAGCCATAAAATCAAACAAAACAAAGACCATGGATTTGGCGGAAAAAATATACTGGATTTTAATTGAAGAAGGACAACACAACCTAAAGCTGCCGTTGGGTAGTATAATCACAAATACACCAGATGAAGTAAGAGATATCATTAGAAAACACATCAACGAATTAACCTAAATAATGTTTTTGCAAAGGAGCATGTATAGTATGGGTCAAATATTGTTCAGACCAACATGCAGCAAGTGTAAGAAGCAGCTGTTTGGGATAATTGATTATGAATACGACATTCAGGCAATAAGCGCTGATTTCATAGATACTGCGTTATATAAAAGAGGGCATGTTGAGCCGAACTGCTGCCCGTACTGTAATGAATGGTTCGATAGCATAGAGATTCCGGGATCAATTCCTTATGAGAATTGGCCGGACAATTACCCATATTAAGATTCAACGAGATAAAAAGGAGTTTTAAATGGACACAGACAGCATAATCTCATGCTTACTGGAGATCGAACAATACTTTTTAAAACGGGCAAAGCAAAAGACCGATCCTGTTGATGCCGAGATAGCCGAGAACTATGCATACACAATGCGTATGATTGCGGAAGAGATCGCGAAAAAGGATCTAAGCAGCGAAAATGTATTGAAAGTATGCGGAGCAACAGGCTTGCCATGCTGTGCATGCGAGCCGTGTTGTTCTAACCGGATAGAAAACACAAAGGAGTAAAAAAATGGACGAAAGAGCTATTCAATTAGTTTTGAATTATATTGCAGAACATCTGGATAAGTCAGATCCAGAACCTGATTTTGAAATTTATATTGTTTGGAAATGTAAAGCCTTACAGAACTGGAAATATCTGATCAGCACCAGCCTGTTTGATGGAATGTACTACGAGCTGACCTACAACGGCGACAAGAAAGAATGGTATCTTGACGCTTACAAGAAATTTGAAAATAAAAGAATCCCTGACTAACATTCATTAAACAACAGGTGATGAGATGACAGACCAAGAATGGGCAGAGCAAATAGAAAATGAATCAAATCAAAAGCTTTTTGAAACTCTGGTTTATTGCGGCACAGATATGTATTATCAATTTATTTGGAAAACAGTATTAAAAGAACTAGCCAGACGAATGGGAGATGTAGACTTTTCTAAACTTGGAATAGAATCCTGATAATAGAAAAGTTTATAAATAGAAATATGAGTAAACAATTTAATACCGATGGAATGATGACATTTCCTTCTGATAACAGAAAACCTTTAACAATGAATGCGCTTGAAAGTATTGAGTGCGCTATAGCGTTCGATGTAAGAGACTGGGGAGAAGACCGCAGAAGTGCATGGATCTATGCTATTGTATTCGGATGGGAGTACGAAGACAGCTGGGAAGAAGAGTCCAGAAAGTTCGGCTGGGACGAAGAAGATCATGAAAGAGCAAAGATATTACATGAGCAATGGATAAAAGCAAAGGAGATAATCGATAATGAAAGGGAAAGAACTGATTAAATGGATACAGAAAAATCACGCCGAAGATCTGGATTGTATTGTTCAGTACCGAGATTCCGGTGGAAATTACTCTGGTGGTGAGATTCTTGATCCTCCGGCGCTGGCAACCTATAAAAGAGACAAAGAAGGTAATCCATACAATGTCGATATTGTATACGATTCAATATTAAAAGCAAACTGTATTGTGCTCTAAACAAAGGAGAAAAGAATGAAACCATGTCCTTGGTGCAAAGATACTGTTGGATTAGAAATCGAAATTAAAAAATGTGATTGTGGACAACACAATTGGATCTTTGTGAAATGCCATCGTTGCGGAGCTACAGGGCCGTATATAATATACGGCAATAGTGATGACAGAGATAACAGAGAAAGGGTTGCTATTGAATCATGGAACACTCGATAACAAAAGATAAAATTAAAATAGAATGCGATCTCTCTTTTAAAGAAAGACTTAAATTGGTCTTTTCGGAAGAATCAGAATATTGTTTCTTTACTCACGGAGATTGCGGTGTTTTTAGTACCCCTGATGGCCCAGACTGTGCCGGATGCATAGAAGAAAACGTGGAGTGGATTATAGATGAATAGATCTGACGTATGTTCTTCCTGCAATACCCAGCTGAGATGGTCGCCGCCTGATCGTTTAGGACTCACACCCGGGTTCTATTACTGCCCGAGGTGCAAATACAGGCGCTGGGAAGGCAATTCTCAAAACATCTGGAAAACAAGAAAGCGGAAAGGAAAACGTGGATGACAGATAAAGAAGTGTTCGATCTTGTCCGGGACAACTACAACAAGGCGAACAAAGAATACCTTGCTGAACAGGTTAAGAGAGCTATGGAGCTTGAAAAAGATCCGGAGAAACTAAAGAAAGCAATCAATGACGATATTACCAAGAGACTGATAATGGGAGAGGATTATTTCAGATGAGAGTCTTAAGACATGGAGAATGCTTGAAATTCTATTGCGATGGATGTGGGTGTATATGGCTGGCTAATAAATCCGAATGCAAAGAAAACCCCCACAGCGCAAGCCTTCTTCCGACAGATTGGAGCTATCCTTGTCCTGATTGCGGTAAGTTAATTGCAACCAGATCGGAAGCAAGAGAAGGGGGCAAGGAAACTTAATGAATCCAACAATGAACGTACTCAGTCCATGTGTAAAAAATAAATGCGATGTGGCAACTCAGTCAGCATGTACAGGATGCCCTGAATGGTTCGCATGGAGAACTGGAACAGAAAACTGGCGTGGGCTGAGTGTTACAAATAGAATCTGCCCGAACTGCGGCAGCGAAAACGATATGAGAGCATTATCTCCGGAGGTCTCAACAGAATACGATTATGTTTGTCTGAATTGTTCAAAGTATTTCACTGAGGATGATGTGTATATCGGTAAACATGAAAGGAGGAACAAATGATGGACTATGATTATTTAATGTCTATCCCACAAGGATGGATGTGCCCGGTTTGCAAGAGGGTGTATTCTCCTTCTTATCCGTGGTGTAACTTCTGCGGAAATGAAAAGACAGAAACAACAACAACTTACACAACAGAAATTGAGTATGTCCCACCTATCAGTCAGTGGGAACCGAAAAAGACGGTGGTAATAAAATGACAGCTACAGAAGCTGAAGAACTGATGAAAGAAAGCATGAAACACAAAGACTTGTTTTATAAATTTAGACTGAACTGGATGAGTGGAAAGCTAAATCAAAGGATAGAGAATGCAGCAAAGCATGGAAAACATTCTGCCGAAATAATGGTGTTATCAGAGAACAGTGCAGAGCAATACTATCCTCTTTTAGCAAAAATTTATATAGAACAAGGTTTTCGTGTTTTCTATAATCTAAAGCAATATAAATTGAATTCGAGCTGTCCCCAGCTGAGAGTTGTTTGGGATTGGGAAAATTTAACATACGGTCAAAGACATAACTTATACGACTGTTTTGAGTATAGGGAACCTAACTATGAGTAAAGAATTGAAATGGTGTCTAAACTTTGCAAGGGCCGTGCATTTAAGAGGTCATAAAAAAAGAAAAGTAAGGAAAAAGAATATAAAAAGGGTAGAGAGAATGAGATCTCAGGCGTTCAAAAAGTGGGGCTATTTTCCTCTGCCAATCGAATGGATTCCAAAATCGTGGGCAGGGGAGAGAAAGAAATGAAAAAGTTTCTAAAATTCATTTACCATATACCTGGGTTCTATCGTTTATATAAAGATTATGAAATAGATCCAGAAGGAATTAGATTTATTTTTAATGCATACAGTGAAGTTATACAAAACTGCACCGGAGGAAAACTGTCTAAGTTGTCTTATTATCCCTATGTTGTAACAACGGAGATAGACAACTATTATTACGACAAATACTATGATATGTGGCACGGGGATGATTTAAAATGAACTTATACAAATGGTTTCACGATGATATAACATGGTGTGGAAATGAATGTTCTTATACAGCATGCGAAAGGAATCTAATAAACAAGCTTTCAAAAGAGGGACCGTTTTCGTGTGCGCTGTTTAAAGACACAGAAACCTGTCCTTTATACAAGGAGCAAAAAGATGATAGCAGGAATAATTAATTTAATTCTTGTCGGCGGGCTGATTCTGTTTGTGCTGGCCAGTGCTGCGGACTTTAATAAAAAAGAATAAGAACTTTGAAGAAGGAGTTTACTATGGCGAGATATATTCACAGACCTTACTATGTTGATGCTGTACAGTGGACTGGAGAAAATATACAGGACATGGAGCTGCTTGCGTCAGGATTCAAAACAAGTCATAACAATGATACTTTCTACATTGAAGTACCTGAATATATGATTATTGTTAACCTCAAAGAGTTTGTAGTGCGGGATCACGAAAAGATTTTCGTTCTTCCGGAAGATCACTTTGTAAACAATTTTGATCAGGTGGTGGAGGAAGATCAATGAAAAAGATTTTATTAATAGGCTTGTTGGTTGTTCTTATGATTGTACTGAGTTCCTGCGGAAACAGACAGACAGGTTTAGATACGTACCAAACCTTTAAGAAAGCGCACATTCTTCTCAACGGAGAATGGCGCGAAATAAATATAAAGGCATGGAGAGACTTTGAAAACGGGGATGAAGTGCAAGTTGTAACCCCAGATGGGAAAGTTTATCTAACACATTATATGAATGTAGTTTTGGTGAACGAATGATGAGAGATTTAATTGATCTGGTTGTCTCAATACTGGCAATTCTTGTGGGTGCAATCATCCTTACGATATTCGGAGGATTTTTCTTTGCGCTGGTTGGAAGATAAAAAAAAGGGTATTCTCAAAACCTATTCAATGAATAGACTGAGAATACCCATTTTTTTACGAATTAATTTTTGAAAACTCCCCGCTAATCCAGCCGATCTGCTTAGGGAGCTTTACAGCGTGCCATCCATTTTCGGCTGTAGCGACCCACTGGAAAGAAGTGCCTTTGTTTACGAGAGAAATTCGAGCAAATTCCTTTCCGTTTCCTGAACGGACATTTACTCTATCGTGGGTAACAATGACATTTTTAGACGATTTTTCGCCCTTGACAAAGGGAGTTTGAGAGAAATGCTTCGAAAAGATTTGTTCTCCGTACGCGGCTCTGTTCTGCTTGGCTTTTTCGCTCTGATCTGTAGGCTTTTCGTATCTCTCTACAACAATGTCAGAAGCTTCTTTAACAGACTTTGCAGACTTTAAAGTATTAATACAAGTCTTATAGGTTTGGATTTCTTTCCAAATATAATCCAGCTGGGTTTGTAGATCTCCAATAGACTTATTCTGGCTCTTAGCATAGTTGTAAAGCCCTTCTTTACGGCTCCAGTAAGTCCATTGAACTAATCCATACCCGGCCGAATCATGAACAAAATCTGTATAAATACCTTTGTCTACGGCGTTAGTGTATTCAGAGCTGCTTATACCTAATTTCCTGGAATAAGTATTCTGGAGTTTAGAAGAATCAAAACGACTTTCTACATACAAGTTTCCCATCAACCCGGCAACACCGTAAGGGTTGCCTATTTTTTCGTACAGGAAATCCCAGATGATTTTCTCGTTATCCAAGATTAACCCTCCACTACGGGTTCTTCAGGTTCTGTTTCAGGTTCAGGCAAAGCGTGTTTGTAGCACTGATTCATAATAGCCCGCCCGTCAGCGGTGAGTAGGGTAGCAGAATGAGACTGAAGCTCACTGACAGCCGCCGCCGCGAGAACTTCGTGATATTTGGATTCGGCTTTCAGTCTGGCTTTGGCCGCATCGGCATCAAAAGCGAAATGCACCTGATGACCGTACTCGCCATTAGCATACTGCTGAATTTCAATGATATAGTATTGATTCATAGTAATTCCTCCTTAGTGTTTCCAGTATTTGATAGTTATGGGGCCATTGGAAGTTGACCAAATATTGTTAGTGCCACGAAGGGTTTTGAGGGTTTGAGGGTCGATTGGATAATGAATTGGTTCTTTAAGATGCCCTATAATCTGAATTGTTGTAGATGCCTCTGTTCCGATTGGAAGCCATACATATATGCGTCTAGAATTACTAACATAAAAATGTGGTGAGTCGTTTTCGGTCCAACTATAAGAATATGGAACGATATTCGATAATTTAGAAACATATGAATATTCAGATGACTCATAAATATCTTTATCTAGATCCATACTCTTATAATCAGTGTTTGATAAGGTTCCATGCAAAGTAAGTTCACCCCAAGTTTTTTCGAACAGAGCGTACTCTTCAACGATTTCGCCTTTAACTAAATCCACATATCCGCCATAAATGGCTCCTGCTTCAGATGGAAAAGTGATTGGAATGGTTGTGCCGTTATATGATTCATATTCTGTCATAGATGATCCAATTTCGAATTGCATATTGCTTACATGCCAGATATTGTCGGCATTATTGTACCATCCGAATACATAATATATAACATCATCTACTGGCGTTATCATCCCATTATGTAAACTCGAACTTAATGTTGAATTATATGTGTACCACGGACGAAGCATGGTCCCGTTTTCATTAAAAAAATTCAAACTAAAACCCGCACCGTTAGTGGATATATTTCCTTCAGAATATGTCATACAACTAACATTAATTGAAATATTTGATGGAATATGCAACGTTGTTCTTTTTATATTATACCCATATGAATAATTACCAAGGGCTCCAATATTCCGGGCAGTCCCAACAAACGTATCACCATCTACGGTCACGCCTGTTCTGGAAGCCATCTCTGATATATCAAACAGATTCTTCCCACATTTTGTTACTTCAATATTATTCCATCCACCAATCGGCCTTATGTTCTCCGGACTCGGATCCCCTTCGCCCTCCTGCACAGGTTCGAAATATACTTTGCATTCCTTTAGCGGTGCAGCAACGTCGGTATTAAATGTTACTAAATCACTACTTAGAGTCTCAAGATTAGGACTCGCCGCCATAATTCGTTTTCTTGCGGCACGAATTGGGGCAGCATCATGGACAGCGTAGGAGACTTCAGTGACATCATTGGTATTAGACCAGAAGGCATTATTATTGAGGAATGTTTTAAGTTGATTTGCAATTAATGGATAAGTTGATTTATTTACAATCGGATAACTTATATATGTGTCACCCATAGCCGCAATAAACTCCTCAACGCTATTAAATCTCTCGTCTCGGATATATATATAAGTATTTTTCCATGTCGCGATTTGAAGGTTTTGGTATCCGTTCATTGTGGAAGTAGTGTAAGCTTCAGCTATTGCACAATTACTCCATTGTATATCAGCCGAGGAACCCATTAAATCTGTTTGAGGGAAAGCATATTGAAAACGTCGTTGAGAAGTATTGTAGGTCCAATCTATGTCTTTAATCTTTTTTGCCGTCCATCCAGAAATAACTTCGCCCTTTACCAAATCCACATATCCACCATAAAAAGTATTATCTGGATTATATTGCTCATATGCAGTTGCTTCGGAACCACGTTCAAGTTGAATATTGGTTATTTCTGAAGGATCAAAAGCAGAATCATCAGTTTTTTTCCATTTGAAACGAACATATTTGGCATTTTCGACCACAAATGTTGTTGGGGATTCTTGCCATGAGACTAAACTTTCATTCGCAATAAAACCGTTATCATCATATGCATATATAGAAACAGGATGATTTTCAGAGGAGGATAGCGTATACTGACCATGAGCAATTGAAATGAGCGAAGTCGATATTCTGCTTTTTACATTGCTGCTTATTTGTCCATTAGAGGCAATATTGGCGTTCGATATTTCTCCATTAAATTTATTCTTCCCAGTCACCGGAAATGTCACAGGAAACGTTGTCGAAGAAGCAATTGCGCCATTTGTGATAGCGATAAAACAACTTCCCATCATAGGAACATTATTACTGGCTCTTTTAAGACCTACTCTAACCTTTGCAACGCTTTCGTACTGGCGTAAATCGAGACCTTTCTCTAAAATATTATCCGCTAAAGATACTTTTATTTCGATGCCGTCTTTATCATACAAATAAGGTCTGGCAAACGTAACATTTTGCATATTTCCAAGAATTTTCTGATACAAAATTTCCGAACCCAGTACTTCAACTTCTATAGGACGGAATTGCGACCATGAAGTAGGTGTTCCGTTTGCAGTAATCACTCCGTTTGTATCGCAAGCGAAATCAACTCCGAGACTTGTTTCAGAAGTCTGAATGACCTTGAATGGCATCACTTCTGGCACTCTATACGCCTCAACCTCATTCCATCCTTTAATCGGCCTTACATTCTCCGGGCTTGGATCTCCTTCGCCATCCTGTATGGGTTTGAAATACACTTTGAGCGAATCAATAGGCACTCTTGCGGCACTTTTGAAACTGACTAAATTATCAGTACCGCCGACAGTATGACTTAAGTTGCCCATGTCATCACGCTCCCATATACTCCATCAGTAATAAGAATTTCATATACAGTATTAGTATCGAGAGTTGAAGCGTCGAACCACTCTGGCATTTTAACGGTCGAAGGTAAAGTCAGTACGGCTACAGTACTTCCGCTTGTAAAGACAACGTCAATTGATCCAGCTGCAGGAGGAGTAATGGATATAGATGTCACTTCTCCGCACATGTACCGTGTATTAGGTTGGCCAGTAATGGTTACAGCCGCGCCATCTACTGTCTCAACAAGCGGAATCTCGACCTGGGAAGCAATTGAAGATAAGTCAATGCCAAGCATAGTCTGAATTGCTTGTTTAGCTTCATCGGTGTATATACCGACTGCATTATCTGATTGCGCTTGTGTTGTATCACCCGCGACTTTAGCTAGGGCATAGAATGTAGAAGTATGCTGATTAATTGGAGTAACAGGTCTATTGTTATTTAATCCCCTTCTTAGCTCAGTATCGCTCGCTGTAACTGTGTGGAGAAGACCATTATTAATTCCTATTCCTGTATATGAAAGATCTCCATTAACTTTAATGACGCCTAAAACTGATGAAGAAGCCTTTGGTACATTCGCCACTCCATTTTGATCTACTACACTTGTTCCGTCAATCTGCACATCCTTTGGCAACATCGTCCCACCAGAGCTATCGTCTCCGCATCCGACATACACATTTCCCGCAAACTTTCCATCGCCGCTCCAAGTCAGTGCATAGGCATTTGACCGCGCATTCTCTGTGCCATTACCAACAACATCAGCAAAGTTAGTATCAGGAGCATTCCATTTGCCTTGCGCATGTTGGGCATTCGCGACAGCTATTGTTCCTACGCCTTCTGCATGAGCCGCATACGAATCATTTAACGTGCCGCCAAGTGTACTGTCAGCGATTGTATCGTATCCTTCAGAGTGATCAGCAGTGCCTACAGCGCCGTAATTTAGATTGTACTGCTGGTCATTAATCTCGTATGCATTCGTGGATAACCGATAATTATTATGACCTTCAGCATGAGAATGCGGCCCAATCGCAACAGTCTGAGAACCTTCTGCATGGGATAATTCACCGCTCGCAACTGTTCCATAACCTTCTACGTGCGAAGAGTTACCGGAAGCTTCGGTGTAGTTGCCCTCTGCATGAGAGGCAAAACCGTATGCTTTGGCATAGTTTCCTTCGGCGTGAGCAAGCTCACCTGAGGCAGTTGTGCCACGCCCTTCAGCATGAGATACGAGGCCGGATGCCTGAACATTGTCGCCGAACGCGAAGCTGCTTGCGCCAACGGTTGTATTTTCTTTGCGACCACGGCTCAATGTCGTATCAAGCTGAGTGTCAGTTTTAGAAGGAACGTTGAGCATAGACTGGATCGCGGCCTTGGCTTCTGGCGTATAAGTTCCAACTGGTTCAACAGAATTTTTCTCATCATGTCCGGCAGCTTTAGCAAGACCATAGAAAACTGATTTTGCTTGATGAACAGGTACTATTGGTAAAAAAGCTGCGGTACCCTGTTTAATAGCAGTAGCACCAGCCGGATTTATGGCAAGATCATTATCGGCATCCACATAAACGCCTTTTCCCGATGGAGCTTTTACAACACCAGGATCTGAAGCGCTTGCTATTGGTATATTTGCTGTACCGTCATTGAGCACACTTACTCCATTAACCTGTACATCCTGTACCGGGACAGTTGGAATAGTCGGCTTGTTGCTCAAATCTGCATAGTCGCCGCTCGTGGCGACGGCTGCCAGGTCTGCGCTATTAGCCTTGCCGCTAATGTCCTGATGCTGAGTCAAATATCCGGCATCGTTAGTTAGATCGCTAACCTTCGTAGGTAAAGCTGAACTTGTAATAAACCCGGCGTCGTTTGTTAACTCAGCTGTTGTACTCGGAATATGAGTATTACTTGCTAAAGCACCGACTTCAGAAGCGGTATAGGTTGGCTTCTGAGCTGCTTTGGCCCAAGCTGGAACTGTAGGATCAGTCTCAGACGTTAAATATCCCGAATCATTTGTTAATTCCGAAACCTTTGTTGGAATATCGGTCTTGTCTGCTTTGTTGCTGATATCCTGATGCTGAGTTAAATATCCTGAATCGTTCTCAAACTGAGAGACTTTTGTCGGAACGGTCGGGATTGCATTTTCAAGATCAGAAAACTCGCTTACTAATTTATCAGCAGACCATGTTTTATCTGTATCTCCAGAGCCGGACGTATCGTCTATAGCAGTTATACCTGGAATTCCTTGAGGGCCTTGAGGGCCGATATCACCGGTATCTCCTTTAGGACCTTGAGGTCCGTCAAATTCACCGGATTCTTTTGCTTCCTGTAAGACAGAATTTATATTTGAAATCTGAGTTTGTCCGGCAGACTGGATTGCTTCGATCTGTTGTGTTGTATATTCCTGGGAAATACCGTCAAGACCTTTGTAGTCTCCATTAGGTTCACGATATTTCATGATACCTTTTTTTATTGTGATCGGCAATCAAATCCCTCCTTTCTTAAAATGTAGGTAATATCTTACTCGGCTGTTGTGTTCATATTGTTAACGATAGTTTGAACCGTATTTACAAACGTACTGTTACTAGAAGTAAGCTGCCCATTATTGAGAGCATCAGTAATACATTGATCAGCTGCATTATAAGCTATATCATAAACTAAATCATGAAAAGAAGCCATAAGAGCAGTTAAAGTTTGATCACTTGTATCGAATCCTATTCCCCAATTCTCAAAAGTTTCCACATTTTTATAAGATTGTGCCATAGCTATAATAATGTTTGCAAATAAATCTAAAAATGGAACAGAATATGTTCCGAATATACCTGATTCAAAAGAAGGAGTACTGGAGGGACCAGATGCTTTTAGCGTGTTGCTTCCATCGCCTTCTAATGATCTTGTACCTGTGTTTAGTTTGTCATTCGAAGATATTTCAGATTGTTGGACAGCTATACGATGAGGAGTTGTGCTTACAATAACATGAGTATCAGTTATATCTGGAAAAGACGCGCCATCTTGGGATTCAATTATAGAACCTAACTTCGGTAATTCAGAAATCTTCATAATAATTACGCTCCTTCTTGTGTTGTTATTAAATTGAGCAATGCTTGTAATTGAGCTTCGGTTATTGTTGTTGAACCGATAGTAATAGAATTAGAATTAATTAACGTTTCAACTTGTCTTTTTAACTCAAGAAACTCTTCATAAGTAGGAATGACAACATTGGTTTCACCTTCAGAAGAAATCCACAATCTATTGTCTTCTTCGGTGGGTTGGTCTTCCTGCACAAGTACGACATTGCCGGGATCACCTTTTTCACCTTTTAGTCCTGCGAGTTGTTCCGGAGTGAAATCTGCATAAGTAAAAGCGTCTCCTTTGGGTCCTTGGACGCCTTGATCTCCCTTTTCTCCTTTTAAACTGGCCAATTGTTGAGAAGTAAAATCCTGAAACGTAAACGGATCGCCTTTATCTCCTTTTATTCCCTGAGGACCTTGTTCTCCTTGAGGACCCTGTTCGCCTTGTATGCCCTGAGGTCCAACCTCACCATGAATACCCTGTATCCCTTGAGGCCCTCTTAAAGATTCCAACTGTTCTGGAGTAAAGTCCTCGTAAGTAAAAGGATCTCCTTTAGGCCCTTGAACACCCTGTATTCCTTGAGGGCCGATTTCACCTTGAATGCCTTGTTCTCCCTGGATGCCTTGTATTCCCTGAGGGCCTATATCACCTTTAGGCCCCTGAATTCCTTGCTCACCTTGCGGCCCTTGGATTCCCTGTTCACCGATATCGCCCTTTTCCCCCTGATCTCCTTTTAAACCTCGTGGAATTCCAAAGTTGACAATAGGATTTTCAGGAGTACCGGAAATCGTTACGCTTGCGCTGAACCCAGCCGGGAGAGTAGTAATATTGCCAACACTCAAAAGGGGAGTGGGACCTATGTCTCCTTGATCTCCTTTGAATTCTCCGGAGTCTTTTGCTTCCTGAAGAGATTCCCGTATGGTTTCATTAATGCTTTCAGCTATATCTTCGACATGTTCAACAGCCGAATTCAATGCTCCAATCGTTTGATCGATGTTGGTTCTTTGAACCCTTGTCGGCCTAAAGTCTGTTGGCTTTGCTCTTTTATTTACATTAACAAGTGCGTTGTATACGGTCTCGGAGTAATCTTCGTGTGAGACGTACACCCAAATATAAAGAGGTTCTCCGGAAAGGAGAAACTCGTCAGGAATATCAACCCCTGACGAGTCTCCTATCACGGATTTACTTATTCCATTTTCTTTGTTGGAAAAATGTACCTGATATACTTCTGGGAGATCGACCCCTTGAAAAGTAATATGCTGACCGCTGTCATACTGGAACAGATTTCCTGTATTTACAACCCACTCGTGACCAAGCTGAATTGTTGTGTTGTTACCTCTCATTCTCGATCATCCCTTCTAAAGATTATGAGTTAATATGCTCGCCTTGATCGAGATTAAGTTCTTTTACAGCTTCTTCAATCAAATAAGAAATACTTTCCTCAACATTGTTTGCGTCGACAATATAACCTTGTTTCGCAAGCTCTTCGAGCACCATCTGTTTCTTTTCCTTACCGGGCTTGGATTTATATACCTGTTCGACTCCATATACAACGGTTTTAACTGCAGCCCGGATCATAGCCATTTGATCGGAAGTGGTTTTAGCTTTCAGGTTCGGGATAACATACTTTACAAGAAGGCCAAAAATAAGCGTGATAACAGCCAGAATAATTTGAGTCAGATCGATTGTCATATAAATCATCTCCTTAATATTGTCCTTTTCCATCCCCGATAATGTCGAGGAATTTAGCCATCATATAACCGGTTTTACCCTGATATTTGATTGCAGCCCAAGTTTCACCGGGCTGGAGAATCTCTACAGTTGTTCCTAACGGTATCTTGGCGATTCTTACACTAGCAGTGGAAGGCTTCTTCCGGAAGTTAACTGTGCTGCCGGATTCAGCAACTACAACAGCGAGTTTATTAGAAGCCGGGATTGTCGGATCAATTGTAGTATCAATATCATTGGAAGCATTGACAAGAAGTCTGAGTTTTCCGTGATATCCCCATTGACCTACTTTTGTATCGACAGTCATTTTGCTGGACATATGCGTAATCCTCAAAGGGTCTATGCAAGTAACAACTCCGGCATGATAATAATCCGTAGTGTCACCGTTATAATATTTTCCGCCATTGCGATATCTCAAAGGAAGTTTCCAACTTATGTTTCCTTTTGAACGACCTTTTAAAACAACGTCTCCAAGTTCAAGATCGGATTCGGAATTAACTCTTTCAAGTTTAACAAACTCTTTTCTTGCAGCCCAGTTTGACCCGTGAATGCCTGTCCATTTCAGTCCCATTCTTCGAACAGCTCCTATAACAAGTCCTATACAGTCACAATATCCGTCAGACCCATCTCCAGGTTCTCTTCTTTTGGGATTTGAATTTTTAATTTCCTGCACTTTTGCAAGAAAGATTTTAACGGTTTCTGCGTACGTCATCCGTTACCACCTTCCTCTTCTTCAGACTCTTCTATATCTTCTAAAGTCTCAAATTTAGTATCGGCATGTCTCCAGGAGAACTTTATCTTTGCCAGTTCCTGAGCCGCAAATAAAGCTTTTTCATACTTTGAATTATCTGTATAAGCAAAAACGCTTACGACCATAACAACTGTCGCGATGAGAGAAAGATAAACAGTTGTCAGGGCTACTTCCGGGCGATAAGCGATAAGACCTAACAAAAGCAACATATAGCCAAACCAGAACCATTCAGCTCGGCTGGCAAGTTTTTTAGAGAATTGTTTACGCGGATCAATCCTTGTCATGGATATCACCGCCTTAATACGTGGCAAAACTATTGTCTGCCATGCTTTCGTCATAACGCTTGTTTATAAACTTGATTGCATGTTCGTATACGTTGTTTTCGATTTTGTATTTTTCAACAATAGCGTTATATTCTTTATCTTCTTCAAGGATATTGTCATAATCTTCTTTTGTGCGTTGATTTCCTTTGCGAAGATCGTCTGAAAAGTTTAAAACATGCGCCCGTACATGGGATGCGCTTTGAAGATCTATCTTCTTTTCTACAGCGTCTAAATGCTCTTTCATGTTCTGGCAATTGCTGTTATTAATTACTCGAATCTCTTCAAACGCTGCATTGTTGGAAGTTTCCAACTGCTCAATCCTTTGGTCCGTATCCTTTTTTAAAGCTTCAAACTTATTCGCATTGTCGGTCTTGAGTTCCTGAATATCTTTTCTTACATCCAATAGAAGAACATTTCCTAACTTAGCAAGCATCCAACTGAATAGGCGCACTTCTTTTTTGGGGATTTTAAAAAAGAATGATAATAAAAGTAAAATTAAAATAACCGTAAGGGGGACATTTTCTGCTAACCATTGTCCCGCTGGTTTAAAAAATTCGCCCATAATGAGCTCAACCTTTCTCTTGTGTATTAGCTGTGTTCATCATAAGCGTTAATCATTTGAACAGCTTAAATATATAAATAATCTAAGAATAGAACATTATTTGGTTTCTGTACCTCCTTGGTTTTGCGTGGAATTAAGTACTTCTGTTACGCAGTCTTTAAATGCCGCTGCTGCATCTTGTAGGTAAGTAATTTCCTCTCCGAAGTGCTCTAAGAGTGGATCATTTGTTAATGCTTTGTATAGCATTTCAAAAATTAAAAACAACAGCTCGTTTAGATTTACTTTTATTGTTGTCATTTGCTCATCTGTAGTTTCAGTGTTAAAATCCATCATTCTGGTCGCTGCTAAAAAACTCAACTCCAAAGGAAAGACAGGCCCTTGCCAGCCACCGTTTAATCTATCGTTTGTAATTTCGTCAAGATGATTCAAGTCGGATATTTTCTTTTGTCCCATATTGAATACCTCATTTCATTTTCTCGATATGTTTTAACCAATCTTCGATTGTTACAGCCTCCATGCGCATACCTTCTTGTACAAAGCGAGTACGAATACTGTTGGAAATAGCCATCTTGTCGTTAATCGGCATATTTTCCCAAAGAGATTTGAATTCTTTAAAATATGTTTTAAATCGCAATTCTGTTTTATGACGATATTCCTGGTTCTCCTGATTTCGCCACTCTTCTTTGTTCATTGTGTAATATGCATCAAAAATCATAGACGTAACGTAAAGCATGGCTTTATCATGAACGCCTCTCCGCAAAAACTCTTTTATCAAAGCAGTATTACTGTCTAACATATTGTTGTATGTCTTTAAAATATATTTAGGGTCGTGTCGACAAACACTGTTGTCTCTCCACTTCCAAAGATAGAAGGGAGTAGGACAAAACTTTGCATTGTCTGTAAGATTCTGACAAAGAATATTAAAATAAGAATCTTCGTGGATTGTTAAATCATCGTTCCAGCGGATTTTCTTTTCTAATAAATAATGCCGTCTATGAATTTTCCCATGAACGAAAGTACTGTCCATTTCACGATTTAAATAAAACACTTCTTTGGTTTCAGGCATACGATTCTCTTCGATAAACACAGAAACCATTGTATCAAAACCACCGGGAGCGTTCATTTCCCTGAACATCATCCACAATCCACACACATTGCAGAACATATCATCCGCATCACAGAACATAACATAGTCTGCTTTAGAGTGATCCAAGCAAGCATTTCGAGTTGCAGATACTCCTTTATGCGGTTCTTTGTAATAAGAGACTTTAAACGGATAAGAATTTAAAAAATCTTCTGTTAAATAGATATCGGAGCCATCGTTGCATATGATGACTCCGATATCGTTAAAATCGACATTTTGTTGAATCGCAATAGAATCCAACAAAGGTTTTACAACTTTATCTGTTTCGTTGTATTGGGGAACTAATATATCAAGCTTCATTATCTTTACCTCTTATTCTGTATACATTGAAAATCTTTCTGCTAAACTACTGTATGTAATTACATAAGAATAATACAAACTTGAAGGGACTATAATACTACCATAATAACCTAAATAACTACTATTTGTTATAGGTGTGTTCTCGAATGCGTTAGTTATACTTGCTATTGTATTTATTAACAATACAACTGATTTAAGAGTAGTGCATCCATAGAACGCTGAAAGGTTTATATAACGACAATTAGGCAGCGTTATCTCTGACAATTCTATACACTTGCTAAAAGCATACATACCGATAGTATAACATTGATCTAACACAATGCTTGAAAGCTTTTCGCAATTAATAAAACAATTTGCCTCAATTGATGTGCACATTGGAAGATGAATCTCTTTCATTTCAATACATGATCTGAAAGCACTACTAAATACGTGTTCACACTTTGGAAAATTAATTACACTAGATGCGCCTAGCTGGATACACTCATCAAATGCGCCAAACCCTATTGTTTTACATTCTGGGGCATCAACAAAGGATAAAGAGAGACAACCTCTAAATGCATCGTCTCGAATAATGCTGCATTTAGGTATATTCATATAAGGAAGAGTGACGCATTTTTCAAAAGCGCCAGGACCTATATTTAAACAATTTTCTATATAAGCCAGTCGTAAAGCGGAGCAGCTAAAAAAAGTACTAGAACGGATCTCCCAACAGTTTCGTAAGAAAATACTTTTAAGTGCTCTACAATACATAAATGCGCCACTCCCAACATAACGACACGTGTCCGTACCTCCAATCGAATCAAGAGACCTACAGTTATAAAATGCCTTTTCTCCAATAAAGTCTAAATCATCGAACACTGCGTGGTATAAGTTCGTACAATTATTAAAAGCCCAACTGCCGATGCTAGTACAGTTATAAAAACTGATTCTTTGCAGAGCAGAAGCAAATGAAAATGCGGCTGGTCCAATTTCAGGACAATTGCTGTTGGTTGCTTCTTTTAATCCGCAACCAGCAAACGCATTAACTCCAATAGAAAATACCATACTCATATTCAGCGAACTAAGACGGGAACATTGATAAAATGCATTGTCTCCAATTGTGTGTAATTTGAAGTTCACGGAACTAAGCCAACTACATAAAGCAAAAGCAGAGTTTCTTACGCTGTAACAGTTCGGAGCGAAAACAGTTTCCAGGTTTCGACAATAGTAGAATGCATTTTCTTGTATTACCTGCGCATTTCGAAAAGAAGCTTGACTTAAAGCGTAACAGGCGTAAAACGTGCTATTCCTTACGTATGTAATATCTGAAGCGACAATAGAACTAAGTCGACTGCAATGTGCAAAGGCCATTTCATTCAATGTAGTACAAACAGGGATATTAACAGTTTGTAAATTTGAACAATAATCAAACGCATTAGACCCAATAATTTTACAGACAGGAAATGATACATATGATAATTGTTGGCATGAAGCAAAAGCACCTTGTTCAATCATTGTGCAATTTGCGCTAGCAGAGCTTAAATAAGAAAACCCAGCGTACTTGTACGGTCTTATAACTGTTTCTGAAAAAGACATTGTACTAATCGTCTTTTCGGCAAGACTCTTATATATAGGATCTACACCAGTTGATATTCCATTTATTGCAGTTACGAATCCCTGAGGATAACTTATCCGTCCGGTGGTTGATGTTTTTAATCTAATAGCGTTAGCAATAGAAGTAAGTTCGTCATGTGTTGTTATATAAGCCAACTACAACTCACTCCTTTCATAATATTTTTAAAAGTAATTTCCTGACGCTAAAGACAAATTATTTAATTGAGAATTGATTTGATTGATTGAATCTTCAATGGAGACAATATCATTTTCAACGTTTGTCATGCGTGTTTTTATATTTTTGATATCTTGCCGTGATTGAGCATCTTTAAAATTTTTAACACCCTGTTTGGTGTATACCTGAGATACTTCACTCAACTTGATCACCTTCATTTAATACAGATTGAGAATAGACTGCATCCATGTTTCTATCGGTTTTGTTTCTATAAGCTTACCTTTGGCTTCAGCAAGCTTTCTTGTTATTTCTTTTATCTGCTCTATTTGCTTTTCGTCTGTCATATAAAGCAAAAGAAGTTTATGATCTCGATAGAATTTAACCAGCCTCCGATAGACGTTCTCTTTATATTCAATACATTCTTGTCCGCTCCATCTGCCTGTTATACAAGTAAAATAGGTCAAATACAAACAATACATTGCGTAATAACGGGCATAAGAACCAAATCCCCGAAGAGAAAGATCGTTAACGAAAGCGTCGAAAGAGCCTATCATATACGGCCATGCTTTAATCGTATGAATTTGTTTATCTATTCTTGTTTTTGAATTAGGATTGTCTCTCCAAATATACAATGGAGTTTTGATTATTTTTGTATCTTTAGAAAGGATTCTGCACAAAGCGTTGAATGCACTATCCTGGTTATATTTTAATTCCGGATGCCATTCAATACAATTATCTACTAAAAACTGTCTGCGATAGACTTTACCATGGACAAAAACAGAATCATTTGTATATTCACTGTAGATAGTCTGTCCGTCTTTGGTTTGAACTTCTGCTAAGAAATCGCATACAATAAAATCACAGCCGCTTTGTGCAGTTTGAAGAATCATACTAATAGCAACGTTCGAATTAAACATATCATCTGCATCGCAGAACATAATATAATCTGCGGTTGCAAGATTTTGCAATTTTTGTCTGCAACCAGGCAAATCCGAATGTTCTAAAGAATAATACCGAATAGGGTATGAATATTTTTTTAGAAACTCTTCAGATAACTTTACATCAGAACCATCGTTGCCGATAAACACTTCAATATCTTTTGACAAATCGATGTTTTTTTGGTTCTCAATACTATCTAATAAAGGTTTTACAATATCTTCTGTTTCATTGTATTGAGTTATAAGAATCTGTAATTTAGACACATTATGCCTCCTCAAACTTTACTGGAACTGATTCTCCGTCTGCTGTTGTTAACACACCAGAAGAAGGGTCGTAAATAACAACCTTGTCTAAAGGAATAGTCCAGCTTTTACTCTCACTGCCTGTTTCTAAAAAACCATCATTTTCTGTCAAGATGGCAATTGGCTCAGGAGTACTTCCATCAAGAACCATAAAACCACCGGTAGAGGAATCGTAAACAATGGTTCCATCCGGTGTACCGACGGAAACGCTGTCCCCGTTTAGTGTTGTAATCTCACCGTTAGAAAATGTAACAACTTCGCCCGGTAAAACGGGAACGCTGTCCCCGTTTAGTGTTGTAATCTCACCGTTAGAATATCTAACAATTTCGCCCGGTAAAACGCTGTCCCCGTTTAGTGTTGTAATCTCACCATTAAAATATGTAACAATTTCGCCCGGTAAATTAGATACTGGTATCTTATGATCATCGTCTAAATATACAACGTTTATGCTGTCATCAATGTTCGTTAACATACCACCTACCAACCGTACTTGTTGTGATGGACAAGGCAGTGTATTTATCCATTCTCCGGCGCTATTATAAACGGCTATTGCACCGGATGAATCAGGAACAATAAACGGAATGACTGCGGCTACATCTCTGCTTTCATCTATCACCGGGATAGAGTAGGTAAGCGGATCGAAAGCCTGTGGAATATCAGCAACAGGATCATGAGAATAAGAGCCATCATTATTCAAGCTTGTCTTATGAATGGTTGACGATCCGTTGTCTTCTTGCACCGTTGCAAATTGTTTTGCTGCGGCAATTGCATCGGCGAGTGCTCCTACACTAAGCCGGCCTGACATTTGAGACGCACTTGCTTCTTGCGCAACATTGACTAAGATATAGCTATTTGCAACTTCTTCAGAAGTCAAATACTGCTTATCTTCTAATTCACTGATTTTCATATATTTCACTTCCTATTATTTCGATTCATTGTTATGTGTCGTCTGCTAAATTTAATTCTATAGGCGTGCCGTCTTCAGCCTCAAGCGGTTGTCCGTTTTCTAATACGGCACGGCTAGGCTCTGTAGAAGATCCGCTATTAGAAGAATCTTCAAGTAACAAATAATCTCCATCTTCGGTTATAAGATAGTCTCCATCCTCTGTTAAAACCGTTCCGTCTATCTTATTATTCGCACCGTCTATTTCTATAGGCTTACCATCCTCTGTCTCCAATGGTTCTCCATTCTCAGTTTGTATAACTCCATCGGAATTAGTTCCGGAACCAGCGTCTATTTCAATTGGCTGACCATCTTCCGTTTCCAGAGGTTCTCCATTTTCTGTTTCTATTATTCCTCCAGAAGTAGGATTATCTGGATCTTCTGGATCTTCTGGCGGCACATACGGCGGGATTTCAGGATCTGTCGGGCTGAAGTCACCGAAGACTAATACTTCTCCGAAAACGTCAGGAGTGACATTGAACTTTATTTCAGGTAAATCTTCAATCGTTACAGGCTCAGCCAAAACAATATGTCCTTCTGCATTTGTCGCAATTTTATACAAGCCCATTGCGAACTCTGCACCTTTGTTGGTTACAGCGTGTTGATAAGCAGCGTCACCATAATCACCACGGTAAGCTGATTCAGCCGTGGTACCTAATGCAACGGAGTTAGATATCTGAACATATTGGCTTCCGCTCCAACGGTACATTCTTTGATCGGAGAGGCTGAAATAAATTTTGCCTCCTTCGCCGGTTTCAGGAAATACAGATGAGTCGTCATACTCGACTACGTCGTCCACATAAGAAGGCAACTGACTTGACGGAACTTTACCCGAGGCGTCTAACTCCGCAACTCCAAGAGAAGCACCTTTATCTTGCCTCGTTAAAACATCAGAAAAGGGCATTTGAGTAACTGGTACTTTTCCGTTTACGTCTAGCGTAGCAACACCGGATGCAACTCCCTTTTCTGTATTAGAAATATAATCTAATGACGGCAATTGGCTTAAAGGCAATTTGCCTTTGCTGTCTAATGTCGCAAGACCTTCAGCCGCTCCGATTATATTTGAATTGACTTTTTCTTCTAAGACATCTTCAATTCCATCTATTGATGCCTCAAACGCATTCCAGTCAACAAATTTTTCCTTTATCTTAGTCCATATGCGTCCTACGCCTATAGCATCTAAATATTTTTTTATACCGATATCATTTGAGTTTGGCATCAAGCTTCCTCCTTTCTTCACATTTATTCAACATGAAGAATTAAGAGCCTGAGCTACTTTGTTCTACAGCTGCAATAACGTTATCTATGTCTTGATCTGAAAGTGTCTGAATCGAAGTATATACATCAGATGCATATTGTTTTACACCGTATATGGTCATAGTATTTGCGGTATCTCCATCTTCACCCACAATAGCCGCGGCTGCACCAGCCGTATCAAAGCTCGAAGCATTGGCATATGCTGCGGTTCCCAAACCATGAACAGGTACGTCTACACTGTCGACAGAAATGGTTCCGTTAGCAGATCCTTCCATGACAGATTTTACAGAGTTTCCTCCGTTATTAATAAGATCTCTGGTTACGGAATCAAACTTGGATAATGGAATAGATCCGTCTGGGATTGAAGCAGTAATCTGATGGGTTGTAGGATCGACAGTAATAAAAACAATATCTCCATTTTGAGAACCGGAAGTAACATATTCAACTAAACTTCCAACAGGAATATAAATATCACTGCTGTCAGCATTTGCAAGAACTAAGTGAAGATAGGTTCCAGGAGGTCCCCATTCCCCGGATTCGGCTTGTGTTTCTACCGTGCCGCTTTGAACGACCATATCTTTAGGCACATTAATAACACCAGCATCTGTGCCTATACGATCGTTTGCACCGTTAAATCTTTTTAACCGGTAAACAGCCGCATACTGATTGTCTAAAAAGTCCTGAACGATTTCATACCTTTCAGAAGCAGTAGACTCTACATATAAACCTGTGTCTCCAACAGTTTTTAACGAAAGCATATTGCCCGGGGCTTCACTGATCTTGACGCTGATTTGATTGTTGTTGGCAACCTGAATAGAAGTATTTCCGGCTGTGACATTGTCAAGCTTACTGTCGTATCGAGCTTTGATTTTTTCCCACAGATATCCAGCACCGACACCGTCGAGAAATTTCTTGTTAATAACTTGTTCAATAGACATTTACAGCAACTCCCTTCATCCCGGCTGAGAAGGAGTATCTTCTTCCGAAGCTTCATCCGGAGAAAAAGAATAACTCGTTCTGCCGCGAAGGTCATAATTAATATATAAATTAGAATGATATTTGTTGTAACATTCAGGGCACATATCGAGAGACATTTTTACGGGGAAGGCAGTTTCGTTATCTTCTCCAATTTTCATGACAACAACGTCTTTGTAAGAAGATGCTCCGTCAACTTTTTTCCCCGCGTGCTCAGAAAGAATGTCACAATAGCAATATTTTTTGGTTTCGATCATAATGGTTCACTCCTTTATTAGTACGAAGGATTAAAGACGCCTCCTGTGATATCCACTTGAGGCAAAGCTTCATTTGAAAGAATTTCAATAGAACGATCAGAACCTTCGAAAACGCCATTGCTGATTATCAAAGACATATTATCATTGTTTGGATATCCTGCTGTTTGTTGATAAATTACAGCGGAATGAGAAACGTCAATAGCATCTACTGATCTTACTCCCGATCCACGAGCCGTAATAAACCCTCCGGAGATTTCAGCTTGTCCGGCTCGAAGTAAAAGACCACAGCCATTTTCACTAATTATTTCTCCGCTATTCATAACAAAGCGATCATCGTTTGCGATTAGCACTCCGCATGACGCTTTACCCTGAGTTGTTGCCTGTCCGATAACTCTGCCTCCGGAGATTGTAACAGTGCTGTATTCTCTGTTATTTGATTTGTTGGTTCGAATAACACAGCCGTCTTTTGCCTGCATTGCTCCTCCGTTGACAGCAAGAGATCCGCCTTCAAATACATAGATGCATTCTTTATCAGATATAATAGACCCACTGTCGATCTGTACAACAGATTCCGGACCAACAGAAGCAAAAGTAAGGTCTCCTGCTTGATAAAGTCCGCCTGCAACAACAATAGTCCCGCCATGAATAGCTTGGGCAATACGATAAGACGAGTTGATTGTTCCGTTCAGTATCGTTAGTCTTGCTCCGTGTGCGGTGAAAACAAAATCGTTAAAATCAGCGGTCAAAGTATGACCACCAAGATTTAATATTGTGTCGTGAGTGACAACAAGGCCTTCTAAAAGTGCAACATTACCGGATAAATTAATCTCTCCACCCTCTGTAATTGTTGCAGCTAAAGCAGCCGCAGTAGAAGGAGACTTTGTAATATAGTCGAGATCAGAAAAGGTTAAAACTTCAACCTCTGCTTCAGCTTCACCGGTTGCACTGACAATTCCGTTTTCGTCAATTGCCAACCCGGTACCGATTTTTATGCCGCCTAATGTTTCCTCGCTTGCGGCAGGCAGCTCGTAAGAAGTCAATCCTGCTAATTTTTGCTTTTCAACAGTGGTGTAATTTTCATCTGAAAGCGTTTTGCCTGGTTCTTGTTTTATGTAAATTCCTTGTGCTTTATCCCAAAGATATTTCACGCCTTCGGCGTCAAGAAATTTATTCGCATATTTATTGGCCACGTTTTTCACCTCTGTCTTCAGTTGCCGTTTATGATGTCATCAAGCTCTTCAGGAGTAAACGGCTGTGGCTCATCATTGTCGCCCGGCTCATCTGGATCAGGATCCGTAGGTTCAGGATTCACTGGATCTGGATTAACAGGATCTGGATTTGTCTGCCCACCGGTAATTCCTAAATCTTCAAGAGACAAATTACCTACAAGAGGAACTCCGTTGATCTTGGGTATATGAAGAAGGTGCTCATAATCATTATCTGATGTAATAATTGGTTCTGGAGTTGTTAACTCGAGAATATGATAATCCGGAATCTCGAGTATAATTGGATTGCCCGAAGAAGAATGGGGAAGTGTATAATCCGTTTCTTCTTCGCCTTCTTCGTTTTCATAATGGGTAACTTCTTCTTTTAAAACGAAGTCTCCGACAAACGACTCCTTCAGTAAATTTTTATAAGACACCTGAATATCAAATTTATAATCGCCTATCATGAGTTTATTTGTGTCAGGCGGATCGATTTTTAACTGATAATCACCTAAGCCTAATTTATAAACTTCATTTCGCTTATAAGATTTTTGAAATAAATACATTCTGTCTTTTGGGTTCTTTTTTACTGTGAAATAAATGTTAGTGAAATCAATTTCCGTAGAAATTCCATTGGGAGTATTAACCAAAAACCGAATCCATTTAATGTCTCCTCTGGACATTGCGATTCTCATGGAAGCTCAGCCTCCTTTCTAAAAGAATAAAAGAAATCCTCCGGAGACTTGAGGTCTCCGGAGGATGGGGGATTATTCAACAATTAAGTCTGCCTTGCCTGCTTCTATTAAAATGTTTTTAACTTCTACCTTGAAACGCTCAGGCGTTTGTTGAAATGTTTTTTCGCCTTTTATAATTTGTTGAGCCCATAATTTTGCAATCATTGTATCATACCCCCGTGCCGATAAGTTCGCTTAATTCAAGAATACATCCGGTTAATAAATCGATTTGCTGTTGCTGTTCTTTAAGCAGCGTACGCATTTCATTAACAGTCTTTTGTTTTTCCGGCTGAACAGGTTCTGGTTCAACTTCAATCGGATATTCTTCTACGGGAATATCGATGATTTCGTTATCAGAAAGAAGCTCTCGGATTTCTTCATATTCTTTTTGTTCGATACAGACAACCCGTGCTTCCTCGACATTGCTTATCTCAAAAACGCAACGTCTCATCCAATCATCATGATAGACAATTTCCTTGAGAGATAATACAAATTGGCCGTCTTCAGCGTCACATGCAAATAATTGCTGCCATTTAACGTTCCATTTAAGAAAGGTGGAACCGGCATCAATAATTTGATTATCTTTTATTACTTTAAAAAAAGTCATACCACATCACCTCTTCTTAAATTGAGAACATAGGCATAAGATAAATAGGAGACAGTGTCGAATAATTATAACCATTGAGTCCGGACACTGTTAACATATAGAAGTAAACATAAGTGGAGTTATTATTGCTGTAGGGATACCGTGTACGGGTTCCAATCCGATCATGCGACCTGAACCATTTTCCGCCGTACCGTGCAGCAAAGACGTCACCAGCTTCGCTGTTTTTATTAATATCCGCGAACCATCCTATTTTGTCTAAAGTAGCAGTGGAAACAAACATGTAGGTGTCATAAGATGTATTTGAGTTGAACCAGATATCGCCATCCTTAAGCGGAACAGGTGTCTTCCCTGGTTCAGACGGATCGCTATTACTTCTATACCTCTTTGTATCTTCTCCAGTTATAGCCCCGGGGAATATCTCAGATTTAATGTATCTGGAATCAGTAATACCAGACGAAGAACCATTTAGATCTTGTATACCCGTCGACTGAGCATACCATGGAATAAGGTTATCTTCATCCTGAAGGCCATATTGTAAAGTATTCGAAAAACAAGCAGCTGCGGGTAAATAGACTCTCGCACGGAAAGATTGAGGCGTATTAACATAATCGGCATAGAACATCTGTTCGGTTAATTCAACTTCTTGAATAAGAGAACGCCAGGTCAAAGGAAGAGCCTCGAATACTCTTCCCGGATGCCAAATATTATCAATTGTACCACCATTAATAAAGGCATGGACTAAGGTTTTACTGTAAGTATAAGAAGAATCTCTTACACTTGTTGTATCATAAATATAGGAAGAAGCCAACGGAGAGTTTATGACAAAAGTTGCATTCGAAGGAAGTCCATCGGATACCTTTTTATACCGGCCAGAACCAACATAATGCATTCTCCATGTCTCATGGGGCCAGTTTGCAAGTGCTCTCGTGTCAGTTGTTCCTAAAAGATCCCACCAAACCTTACACCAGTGGATAGTTCCTTTTGCCGTATTAGATGCTGATCCGCCTGTTGTAGAAATGCCGCCTAAAACAAGAGTGGCTTGTTCAGAAATAAAGGATGTTGTTCTTTCAACAGTTGAGCCAAATACGAAATCTTGATATTTAGTTTGACCGCCCGATATCCTTGTAATATTGTTAGAATACACGGATATAATTTTCGATCCTTTTTCGTGTGTTAAAACAAGCATTGATCTTTTTGTTCCAAGCCCACCTAAGTCGCATGATTTATCACCCCAACTGAGATAAGGCGTAGAAGTTGCATTTCTGAAACGGAGTTGGAATCCTCCGGCATCAATGGATCTTGAGTCGTAACACGATACCAAGGTCCTTTCTGCCGTTTCATCTGAAAATTCATAATCCAAAGCAAGAGTAAACGATGGAGATTCTGCTGAGAACAGTTTCACGCCTGTCACAAAAATTCTGCTTCCATTCAGAACGAGATCTTTTGCGTAAAGACCTCCGTCCCCAACAATAACAGTTGAATCAACGTTTGAATAATCAAAATCTGCTCCGACATTAATATCGATATAATCTTTTTCTTCCCAATAATCAGAGGCAGATCCTTGAGCAATTGCAGCTCCGACTTGAGCAGCAGTATAATTTTTCAATGGAACATATCCATCTGGATAAGTAATATTGCCGTTTTCGTCACGAACGAGCTTGACAAGAGGACCTGAATGTGTAACCCACTTTGCAAATACATCGGTTGTTCCAGTTATATAACCAGTTGATTTATCCCAGCCATCGAATAAAGCATTGGCCCAGCCAGATTGAGATCTCTTGGGATAACCGAGTGTATTGTAATCATATACAGCTTCAGATCCGTATTCAACTGTTTCGTGATGGAGCTCAGTTCCACCAAGACCAGAATACCATGTTACGCGATATCTCTTTTTAGTCTTGTTGTATCTTGCAGTAACAACTTTGTCCATATATACTGCCCCGTCAAGATTTTCGAAATAACTGAACACTGCGGTATATTCATCTGTATCAGCCATGGTAGGAGTATCAATTTCTCCTGCCTGAATAGGATCATAACCGTATGCACCTTCTTCAACATATTGGAAGTAAGGTTCTCCGTTTTTGTCTAAGACAGGAGTTCCGTCTTCGTTCATAAAGGTAATAATCTTTTCTTCTGTTGGCGAAGTAACGGTTAAGTCAAAGTTCGGCCAGGCAGATGAATACAAATTCTGAAGACGTCTCGCAAGTGAGAGGATTAATCCTTCGCCAGCCAAGACAGAGTGCGGTGTCTGATAGCCGGTTTCATCAAAGCCAGACATGGCATACAAAGCCGTAAGAACTTCATTAGTCAGTCCGGCATTCCAGATCATTCCGATCAATCTTGCTTCGGAAAGTGTATTGTTTTCTATAGCCAAGATCTTCTTAATCATAGCTAAAGCATCGATTCCAATACAGTCTTCAATAGCAAGTCTAAAAATCTTGGAATAATCAGCAATAATAAGATTCGCATCCGTTAAATATCTTAGATTCAACAAGGAAAGTGTTGTAGGTGCTTTAAGCTTTACGGAATTGATTAATCCATTTTTCGCAAAAGAAACACCTGTGAAATCAGAGCCTGTAGCGTCTACGGAAACAAGGGAAGGACAGTGAGAAAGATTAAGTGTTCCGACCCGTTTTTCTTCGCCGTTTACGAGGTTCTGCACTTCAAGTGTTTCCAGCATGGGATTGTTGGCCAAAGACAGGTTAAAGAAGTTTGAATTTTGATAACCTGGTTCATTAGAACCAAGTGCCAGTGTCTTTAACTTAGACGCAGCATCAAAGTTGTAATCTCCTCCATAAATTGGAGCAAGGTTATCAATTTCCTGAATCATACTTGCGGGATAAATTTTAATAACCGTATCGTTCAACTTGTTCTCAGAAAAATCAATAAAAGCATTTTCATCTTTTTCGAATTTTCGAGTATACTTCTTTCCGTCAACGTCAACTGTCGCATACATTTTATTGTACATCTTCAGTTTTACTTTGGGAGACGGAGGAACAGAAGGAGCATAATTATCAGGACTATATCCACGGAACTGAATTGCAGAAGCTTCCGCAGCAGAACCATTGTATTTACCAGATAAATACACTTCCTGATACTTTTCAAAATGTTCTCTTTGATGTGTTTTTCGTCCACCATCCAGATACGTATATCTGTTAGCAACTAATTCCAACTGTCTTTCATAGGCCCTGATATAATCATAATAATAGCATTGAACCCAGCAACGTTCCGGCACTTTGTTTTGCTCTGTCTTAAGGAAGTTGTGATAAGTTTTATAGTTCCATGCACCTAATGCTTCTCTGTTCCGGAACATGGTCGCACAGGCTTCCTTTAAGTTGGCGGCAAAGACAAACCACGCAGAATCGTTCGCGTTGAAAACATTCTTTGTTCCAATAACGTCGTTCCACTCATTACCGTAATCGAAAGTCATAATACCTTCGTTGTTGTTGCCGTCCGAAGTATCCATATCATAAGCTTTTGAAAGATCCCAGTGAATCCAGTCATCAGTACTCCAGAAAGTATTCTTGGCAACGTTATCGACATTCGTGTGACGTTCAGTGTAAAGGAAGTGATAAATAACGCTGTCCATACACAGATAATCTTCACATGTAGAAAGCATCTTCGCCATACGACGTTCGAAAGAGTCTGTTGTATATGTGCCTGCATATTGAGTAACTCTTGTTCCTCTCAAAACCTGAGCAAAATTAGTAAGCTCAGTATTTTGATTTTCAGGTACAGGACGATGATGACCTTTGAATACATATTCTCCATATGTTTCAGGAGTATCCAGGCGAGCGTTTGTCGCGAGGCCTGGATGGTTCTCGTACATCCATTTCCAGAGCCGTCTCCATGCCGCATCAATCTCAGGCCGGGGATTCTTTGTCGAAGGATATCTTAATTCGAACGGGTCTGTATCACTGGCATCCCAGTTGATAGGATCATCCGTATACTCAATAAACCGGCAGTGCGCGTGTGTGTTGTTTTTAATTTCCACGCAAACTTCCTTTTCGTTGGAAATGTCATGGAAAATATGAACGTTGTTCTTAGACGTACCCATATTTGCAATAGAATACATATGGTATCTGTCTTTGCCGTCCTGAACATAATTAGGACGACCGTTCACCATTACAACATTACCATTTGCATCAACTTCTGGTTTAGTAAACAGTAGCATGTGTTTACCGTCATTAGGAATCTCGCCGCGGTCTTTAATAAACTGAACACCCATTGAGAACTCCATACAGTCTCTTGCCGTTCTGGACGGGAAGGGCTGGAACTTTTGATACCACATGGCATTGCAATAGTTGTTAACCTGTTCGCATGAAGCATAGTTTACCTTAATGTTGGAATAGGTAATAGGACAGGAAGTATCATTAATCTTATATCCAAGAGCTTTGACATAATGTGTTGCTTCTCTGTTCTCGTCTCTATACCGCACAATCCATTCCGGGCCAAGTGCGATAGAATAGTTTTCATCGCTTACTCTCAGATATTTTAGAGGTTCATTGTTTTCGTCTCTTGTGTAAACAGTCCACTCGAGGGGATTAAGTTCTTCTCCCTCTTGCAGCCTCGCAAGACTCCTTGCTTCTTTTACAGAGTAAGTTTTGCGAATCCCGGATTCAACGTAAGCTTCGAGCTTTGTAAATATCTTTGCTGTCTTTGGATTTTCAGGATCTTTGACATACCAGTTATCTCCATAGGTATCATCCTTAATATATACACCATTTTCAAGAAGATCGACAACTTGACCGCCTCGTGTATAAGTAAGTTCAGAGAACCTGCTGTCAGTATTGGCAGCGCCTCTTCGATAGTTAATAGAAGACGTACCCTGAACGCCCATCGTACAGGTGCCTTGAAGCTGGTATTCCTCGCCGCCGTTACGCCAAATCTGTTGGAACTTACAGTTGCTAACGGGGTCTTTCTTGATTTTATCCATTGTCATATAAGGAATATCGTACAAATAAATACGAAGATCCCTGTTCTTATCCGCAAGCAGCTGATAGTCTATATCGTTTGTCGTAGAGTTTAAAATGTTGTTCCGGTCGTATCTCTTGACCATCTCTTCACCGGTTGGCGCATCAACAATGAAACCATCAACGTGATTCTGATAATCAATAGAATGTTGATAGACTTTCATGAGATAAATATACACATCACAATCTTCGCTTCCGATTGTGATTTCCGGTGCAAGAGTACTTGGATGGGCAAAAGAATCGTTGCTATCGTAGATCGCTATATTAGCCGGAACGCCGTCCAGCCACGCCATAACGTAATTATGCGGAGCTGAAGCATGGGAAGGATCGTTGTCCTTCTTGTATACTTCTAATTCATATTCAATATAAGAATCCTCTTCATAAAGGGTAGAAACATGTACGTTAGAGGTCATATCTGCGTTATGCGCGAACAATTGAAGACCACGTCCGTTGTACATGCATTTGCCCCACGATGCATCATAATCCTGAACGTTGACAATTTTAAACGCAATCTTAAAATCAAGACCGGTATCCTGTGCAGCCGTTGAGAAAAGCTTGTGCTTAACAGTCATTTCCGTTCCGGCTTTTATACAGATAAACTGTCGAACATTACCGTTATCATCGGTTTCGTACTGTAATCCGCCATTCACCCAGTCAAAGTTATCTGAAAACTTTAACGATACAGTGTTTTCTTCGTTGTGCCATTTCTGAAGGTCCGTATTGGAACCAAGCTCAGATGCTTTCAGCTTGAAGATATAATCGTTCATCTCCTGAACGTTCATCGAAATAGGATTGATGGTTGCAACAAACTGTTTGGCAGCTGAAATTGTGATAACATTATCAACTGTACGAAGAGCTTCAATGCGGATTGTTCTGGCGCCGGAATCCATAGCCGTGTAGTTCCAGATATGCTGTGTCCTGTCAAGCCCAGTGAAAGTTGCCTTAACTTCGCCATCTATTAAAATTCTTGCATCTACTGAGAGATCTGTAGGATCAGCAACAATAAAAGAAATTTTCTTCGTTGAATATTGATCCATTACAAAATCAGATGTATCTGCGGAAACAACCGCTTGCGTCTGACCGTCTTCAAAGAAGATGACTTCATAAGTTTGGTACTTTGGTTCAACGTCAACTCCGTTTACCTTGGCTGTTAACCAACGAGTAAGAGTATGAACACCGTGACTTAACTTTGGAATGGTTTCCTTGAATTCACGTCCGGAACCTTCGATTTTCTTACCTCCGGGATACGGAGAATGTTGTTCGTCGTCTATAGGATTGTTGATATCAGCCGCGTCAATTGCCAAATGCATATACTTGTCAACATTGCCGTATACCGTATAAATATCGGTAAATGCCATCGTATTGATACGGGCTGTATCAAAATCCCAAGCAAAATACAAGTCAACAAGATTAACAGACCAGTTACGACTTGCAGGATAAGTAATATCTCCTCCAACAGGCACAGAAACAGATACGGAAATGCTATTTGGCCCAGGCTGAAGGTAAGGAGTTACGTCAAAGTAAGTTGGAACGTTATGAACAATACTGGTTGTTGTCAGGAAAATGGAATTGTTATACCATCTTGCTGTTGCAGTACCAGCAATTTCTTCTCCGTCTTCTCCGGATTCAACAACCTTAAGAATAAACCTTAAAAGAGCATTCTCTCCGGATATAACGTCACAAGTAGCAACAGAAGTAGGTTCGTTATTTTCGTCCAGACGTTGAACCTTTACACTGGCAGAAACAGTGCTTCCGCCTCCACCTCCGCCACCACCCGCAATATAGACAGGGCTTCCTTGATTTTCATCGTTTTCGTTTTGAAGATAAAGGAAATTTTCCGTTGTATCATAATACAGGTGAAGCTTTTCGCTTTCGGCTAATTCCACTTGACTTGATTCACCTTGAAAATAATCGACTCGTAAACCGGTTGGGCTTTTAACAACATTTCGAACAGCGCCTGCATATTCGGAAATGTCTTCTTCAAGTTCTCCTATTCTGTCGTTATATCCGGAAATAGCAGACTCTGAAATAGCTCCGATATTTGTTCGTGCCTGAGCCTTCTGCTCTTCATTTAAATCTGGTTGACTTACGTCGTATCTAACACTGCCTGTTAAATCTGTTGCAGAAGGCATATTGTCGATAATCGTTTGAATTGCTTCACTGACACCGATATTTTGCTGTGCTTGCTGTTTCTGCTCTGAGGTCAGTTCTTGAGACTCATTATATTTGACAACACCGGAAATCATATTGCTGATGTTATCTAATCCAATGTTTCTTTGGACCATTTCTTTCTGGTCATCTGTTAATTCCTGATCGACTATTGTACTGATATAAGCAGTGCTTTTCAGCTTATAAGCGACGAAATCCTTGTTGTTGTCCTCGTACTTAGCGAGCATAATATCTTTTAATTCGATAGGACTGATAATACGAATTAAAGCAGCCCCAGGTTCGTCGCTCCGGATAATCATATCATTGGTAACATCTGTTGCTTTGATTTCTATTTGGCTGCTTAAAGAAGCTTTTTCCTTGTCAAACACTTCATAAACAAAGTCACCAGGACCATCAATCGTACGGAGAACATAATCCGTGTTTGGTTCAAACGGAATATATCCTGAAACATAATATTGCGAATATCCCGCGAAAACATTTCCCTGATAGATCTGTTGCATAGAAGGATTGACAAGGTTCTTATTATCAGGGAAGGCAAAGCTTTTCTCAAGATCGGTTACACGATCCGCAAATTCGCCTGCGATAGTGACATGTGCCCACTGATTTGGATCCCATGCGTAACCCGGCTTTGTCGGAGCAATACAGCGATACAAAGCATTGTCATAAATTACATAGTCCCCAACAACATACGTTTTGTTGCGTTGGAAATGAGCTGTGATAACATTCTTTAAAGCTCCGATTAATTCACTGCTGATAGTAATCTGTTCCCAATGCGCAGCGTTCCACGCTTCGGGGACGGCAATAGGAGTTGTACACCGATACATAACACCTTGCTGAATGACATATTCTCCTGTGTCATACCTCGAACGCGCATCATACAATGGTGCTAAAATATCTGTATGGAATGATTCACTTGCGGATTGAGCATAAGATTTAGCCGCATTCGCAGCGTTTTCAGCCGCTGTCTTGTTTTGTTCAACTTGAGTAGCAGCGGCAACAACAGCTTCTTTATTTGTTGCAACAGTGGCTGCATTTTGTGCAAAGTTCGCCTGTTGTTCACAGAATTCCTGATACGTACCTGTGTATCCAGCTTGCTTGGCAGCACCGTATGCGGTGACAACACCAGCTGAATATGTTGTAGCCATATAATATCGCCTCCTGTTTTCTTGTCAGGCATATACGCCTGACCATATAAATGCATAGGCGTATATTATTAATAGATTGTAACCATAAGCTCACCGGTAGATTCATCTATGGCGAAGCTTGCGTCATCGTTTGTATCTGTATTCATTAAGACCCAGTTTGTTCCGTCATACTGGAACATGTAAGTTTGATATCCGAGAATATAATCAGGATATGGAAGTTTGGAAAGCTGCCCACGGAGCAAACATTTTAAAGGTTTAGTTCCGGTGCTTCCGACTTCCATAGTGAGACTGTCTTCTGCGGCAGAGTTACCGTTCTGGAAATAAACAAAAACAACAACCCCAGCCGTAAGATCATCTGTTTTTAAGCGTGGACAGAGAACCTTTTTATCTTTGACGTCTATTTCGGTCATACACGTCCCGTAATAAAGTTTTTGAAAAACCAGACTGTCCATGCGTTCCTTATCTGAGGCACTCATAAATCCGCCAGATGTTGAAGTCGCATATCCAAAGCTGCTGGATGCATCTTTGAGAATCCATGCAGGCTCATTATCCGCAGATAAATATTCAAACAAATATGTTTGATTTGCCTTCAGGAAATCGGAAGAATCAAGACTGACATATTCATTTGAAAGAAGCCTTTTAATTGGCGCAGCTGATAAAGACTCTGTTCCATATGTCACAGCCAGGGTCAACTCATTTGCAGGTGCTGTGTTTGTATTCGCAAACCGAACAAGTAGAAGTCTCGGAGGATTTTGGGCATTGTTATACAACTCTCCGCATGTAGCGACCTTAGCAGGCGCATCTGCTTCTGTTGCACATTGCGCAAAATATACTGGCGCATTCCCCAGTTTATCTATTTTGCTTTTGTCCGTAGCACTCATTAACCCATCAACCGTACTAGTAGCCGTTCCGTAGGTTGTATCCTGAGAAGGAAGGCCTAAGCTGACAATATCTGCCGCAGTAACAGGAGTTATACTTCCAATATGTCCGTGTTCGGTTGTTGCAAATCTATACAGACCAAGAGCGGATGCTGCTGTTACCTTGTTCTCATCTGTAGCATGAACATATGCGGTTTGTCCTCGGTCGCCATAGAATGCATCACTGGACGAAGTGCCCAATTGTAAGGACGAACTAATCCCGACATATCCCGTTCCGGGCGCCCAGCGATAGGCAATACTCGTAGTTGTTGCAACATAGATCTTACCCGGTTCTCCTGTTTCAGGGAAATCGGATATCGTCAATCCTTCGATAATGTCGTCGACATAAGAGGGGAGTTGAGCGGCCGGCACATGTCCAGACTGGTCCAATGTCGCTATGCCACTGGCTTGTCCCTTTTCGCTTTTCTTAACAAAAGTTGATTCGATTTTTTCGAGCAATTTTGTTTTGAATTTAGATAGATTTTCTAATGAAATTGCAGGCATTAAGCAGGCACCTCCTCGGCAAACAACGCTTCAATTTCTGCGTCTGTTGCATAAACAGGTTCTTTAGAATTAATGTATTGCAGAAGGGTCTGGCTTTCCTGTTCTTCTTTATCCATAACGATATCACTTGCGTCAATGGACACAGTCCCTTCAACAGGTTGAATACCGTTGACATTCTTTACCGATCCGGCTGCGTCTGCATAAGACTGAAGGTCTTCTTCAAGATTGTTGATGTACTCCTGCAACGTTTTCTTTTCCTCTGTGGTTGCTCCAGCATCAAAGAAAATATTTCCTCCGTCCAGAACGATATTTCCGGAAAGATTATTAACTGAATCGACAGCGCCGCTTCCGTTCGATCCAAGATACCCGACATTGTAGACATAAGACGTGGCGTTATTTCCCCATAAAAAGGTGGTCTTTGTCCATATATATTTGCCGAAATCTCCTGCGCTGATATTATTTAACGATGGAGTCCAGCCTTCACCATCCGGCGGAGGTGTAACACCGCTGTTTGCACCAAGATAATACAACGTAGTGGCTGTAACGTCCTTAATGTCATCCGAATGTGTCTTAGCCATATTCGCATAATACTTGGCATTGTTTTCATATGTTTCGTCTTCTGTGTTCTCACCGGGACCAACAGCCCATTTCTGAGCTTGTTGATTAGCAATCTGAGCATAATACTTGGCGTTGTTTGTTTCAGACGGCGTTCCATTGGACCCGCCCGTTGCCCACATTTCTGCTTCATCGACGAGGTTCTGAGAAGTAGTAACGTCCTCTGTGATTTGCTGCGAATATTGACTCATCGGCTCAAAATACTCAACAGTTTGATCGTGCATTAACTGGGCTTGATCAGCATAATATTTTGCGTTATGGTTAACGCCCGGCGTACCAGCCATACCACCTGTTGCCCACATCTCAGACTGTGTAGCAAAATACTTTGCACTGTTCTGTGCTCCTCCGGATGTGTTATCGTTAAGAGCTCCAGTTGCCCAAACATGAGCTTGATCTGAATAGTATTTTGCGTTATTTGCCGAATCAGGATTTCCACTGGTCCCACCATTAGCCCATAAATGAGCTTCGTTCGCAGAATCTCCAGCCTCTTCGGCATAATGCTTTGCGTTGTTCGTAGCGCTTGGATTGCCTGTAGTATTTCCTGTAGCCCATGCGGCTGCGCGATCTTCTGCGTTCTTTGCGTTTACAGCAGATTCATTTGCCACAGTTGCGTAATGCAAAGCGTTGTTGGTAGAACTTGGCTGTCCTTCAATTCCGCCTGTTGCCCACATTGCAGCAGTGTTGCTAGCTTGAACAGCATTGTCTTTCGCTGAAATGGCACCCTGTTCAGCAAGAGCCGCATTTGTCTGCGAGGTTTGAGCGCTTTGAGCATTGTTCGAAGCACTTGCGATTTCGGACACCCATTGAGCAAGAGTACCTTCATACCCGCCCTCGACAGCCAAAGAATAGGCAGAAACGGGGCCGAGTTCGGTCTCGACCCCGTCTACGAATTGAGTATATAACCATCCATCCTTATGACCGCCAGTGCCATCTCCAAGAATAACTTTGTCTGCACCGCGGTATAAAATTACGTTCTCCGCAAACTCAGGGAAGAACGTGTAATTGCCATTTGAATTGTTTGCCATTTTATCCACCCCGAGCTTTCATAATTTCTCTATAGTATTGGATTCCGGTTTCTCCATTTAATTCACGACTGGTCATTCTGCAATTGTTTTCTTTCATAAAAACATTCAGCTGAATTGTAAAAGGCATATTATCCTCAAACATTAAACCTTCCGCTTGTGTTAATACAAGAGAAAACTTAGAATAACCGCGATCAGGTTGAAAACCAGAATTAACTATCTTTTCCAGCACGATACCTCCATTTTGTTTGTAAGAAACAATAACGTGATCGATTTCAGCTGGAATAAAAGGCACAACAAATGTATGTGCTATTGTTTCGCCTGGGAAGAACATAGCGGTTCCCCCTTCTTTTATTAAAATTCTATAAAGTCATTCAGAACTTCAATGTCAGAAATAGGCATATTAATTTGATCTCCAAAATCAATTTTAAACTTTTCCTTGCAATAATCAGCTTCCATATTTAAGAGTTCTCCAAGTTCTTGAACGAAATTCTGTTCATCCTCGTCGTTAGAAAACTGAAAAGAATCAGAACCTTCTTGTTGAGTTGGATGATATCTGTCAAAGATTTTTTGTTCTTCGTGAACTTGAAAATCCCATACAGGCTGAAGAGCTTGTTTTAATTTAAATAAGCCAAGAGAAACATTTAAAGGTAATTTCTCGTTCTGATATTTTTGAATGACTTTGTATGCGTTAACAACTTGTTGTTGTTTCATGTTACCTTACTCCTTATAAATCTTTGAATTAAATGCTTATATAGTATTTATCCAAATCAATGATGATTTACATTTATATAATATTTAGTACTATTTACATAAAAAGATATGGATTTCGTGCTTGCGTAAACATCAACAGTTCCGACAGGACTATCGCCAGCAGATGTATTACCAGCTACAGTACTTACATTTATGGAAGCAGTTTTGGCTGTAACTTTTACATTATCCCATGTTTGTATATAAGTCCCAGATGTTGGTGTTGGCGGTCCTTTTAAATAAATATAAACACTTTTGCCAGGTTCGATTGTTTGGTCCGCCTTTGGGTCTAAATACATTTGATTGCAACCATCGGTCCAGCCATTTTCATAAACTCCCTTAGCACTTACTTTTACAGATGTTAATGTTTTATAATCTCGTTCATGGTAAGTCCTAACATTAATTATCTTTTCATGGTCACTCCACTTGTCTGGAACGACTGTTGAAATATGCCAGGAAAATAAAACATCATTCTGGAGTTTTTCTATAGATCCTTCTTCTCGTGTATATCCATAAACATTTATATCGTTAGTGTCTGGATCTATTTTAGATGTTTCTACTGCTGCTGTAACTCCAGCTGTGCCATAACTTCTAACGGTTTGCTTTTTGCCACCAAACATGTAATAACAGCTTGCAGTATAAACAGCCGAGGCGTGTGCAGGATAATCGCTACTCCAGCCCCCCGGGTTAAGATGCACTGAAGTAGCTGTACTAAAACCCCACGAACTCGTTCCTCCGGAGTTATCCGTAACATATATTGTTACTTCTCCGGTAGATTTATTTTGCGAAACTCGTTTTACTGTTTGGAACTTTAATTTACTAAATAAATGATCATAACTATAATCGGAACCATCTGTAGATATCGATCCTAAATCATGTAAATCAACATCATTAATATATTGCCCATTTCCTTTGTATACTCTAAGTTTTTGAATTGTAACAATACCGTCTTTTGTTACAGAAAACGGAGCTTTTTCTGGGTCTTTATTACCTGCCCATATAGCATACATATGGGTTGGATTTGAAGCACCGCTTAATGGATATAAATCATTTGATCCATCTAACCCAACATAGGCAGATCCACTTGCAACGGATTCCAATAATCCTTTGTGAGCAGAATTTTGTCCGACCTTCCATGAACCAATAGTTCCCTTTGAAGCGGTTATATCTTTTGTTTCCAGATGCCCTCCTTGGGTAACATAGAAGTTCGCAGATGCCGGAGTGTTATTTCCAGCCCAGAAAGCAATGTCGTCTTTGTTAATTGTTTTTGCAAGACCAGTTGAAGATCCGGTCAAAGAATTTTGATTGATGGTCCAACCGCCAATCGTTCCACTTGTTGCAGTCAGGGCTCCTTCTGGTGTAACTTGGAAAGGCGTTGTATTCGTCGTAGAGTCGAATGCTCCGAGATAAATTGATCCGTCTTTTGAAATAAGGAATCCCGCATCTGTAGATAGAGCAGATGTTTTAGTCCCTGTGTAGATTCCATATTTTTCATCAATGTTAATGCCACCGATTGAGCCAGATCTTGCGGTAATCGTTCCGGTTAATTCAACGTCTCCATTAGCTGTAGCCTTGAAGGAGTTAACTTTAGTATCTTTTGTTCCTCGAATATAGATGCCGTCAGTTCCAAAGTACGCACCATCCTGATTGGCCCCAATACTGGATGGACCATGATAAATATATGCATTTACACCGTTTGATCCAACAGTAAAGGGCTTACCGGAATTCCCGATTACAACGTCTCCTGTTGATGCTAGAATAAGTTTTTGTCCAGCAGAAATGTTTACAACGCTGTCGGCCGAAATATTGATCGAGCCTCCATTAATGTTCATCTCTCCGGAAACTGCGTCAATATTTAACGTATTTGTTCCAAACTTAGCTTGTGCACCATCCTTTGAAACAGTTAAATATCCTCCAAGATTGACACCATCTGTTCCAAGATAGATGCCGGGTTCTGTAGAAGACATGGAATCTGTTCCAGAAT
>Ga0247611_10000135_pt1 | contig 150486 bp, 215 predicted proteins | sample 177DNAGHGhighgp2_FD_192422 | JGI IMG/M metagenome (GOLD analysis project Ga0247611, IMG submission 192422) | Sheep rumen microbial communities from Palmerston North, Manawatu-Wanganui, New Zealand - 1770 DNA GHGhigh gp2 | ecosystem: Host-associated > Mammals > Digestive system > Stomach >...
GTACGCATACAGTGATAAGGGGTTGTCGTATATCATCACGACAGACGGCAAGCGCAACAGAGCATACAAGGTATCAGACACAAGTAACAAAGGACTTGTGTTGATGTCTTGGGCAGTATCAAGGGCAAGAATGAAGTTGCTTGCTGATAAGTTGGTCGATGTTGTCACCAATGGCAACGTTAAGCTCTTACGCGGCACAAAGGGGCCGCAGACAATCAAGGTAGGAAGGGAGGCATAATACAATGAGTGTAGAATTCTTCAGAGAATACGGAAGGGACATGCTCGAACAGGGCATGTCCTTATCCTACATAGCACACTATTTCGGTAATAATGTATACACATGGTACTATAACGAGTATACGCATAATCTCGAGGTATAAATATATGGGAACATTCATAGCAATTTTGATAATAATAATTGTGGCTGTAGCCAACAGATAAAGGAGGATTTAAAAATGGAATTCAAAATTTGTGATACGATCGACGTTATCGCCTACGATATAAGGGCAACATTTGAGCATCCGGACTATAGTTCAAAGCTCGTTTGGGGTACAATGTATTCCGATGATAAAGACAATTTCACGGCAACAGTTAGAACATTCCGTGAGTTGTGGAACAAGCATAATGCATACGGGCATTATCACGAGCTCGTGTTGGAAGTAATAACATACTTTGAGGTTGAAAACGAAGTTTTAAAACTTACGTGGACTCTCAAAGGAAACGACCTCTTATCAGATGAGGAGCTGTATAATAGCGTAAGTAAAAAAGTGGAGAGCTTCAGGGGGGCATAAGCCCCCCATTTTTCAACTCATATATACTTTAATAATTCCAATAGGGAGGACAAAACAATGAAAACTATAACAATCAAATCGGTAAATGAAATGTATCAGTGGGCAAAAGGTGATTTGTTCGAGGCATACGACAAGCCCTCGATGCGCAAGATAAGCGCATGGCGTCGCATACAGGATAGAATGACGCATAGCGGCGGCAGAGACTTAGTAGTACGCAGTAGGAACTGCCACATATACACCGCGATGTGGAGAACAAATGACAGACTGTATATCGAATATCCCAATAGGACGGAAGAATTTGAGATAACGGGGGCATAGCGCCCCCGATTTTAAATCTACATTTGCACAAATAATTCCTGGTCAGTTTGTGCAAATGTAGATTTTAAATTTTGTGCACTTGCACAAAGTTTTCATCTCGGCTTTGTGCAATATGTAGAAAATAAAGTTTGTGCACCTGCACAAATATGCGGCAGCCCGGTTGTGCAATATGCATAAAGGTGGATTGCCCCAGCGCGCCCGGGCCTCGCGCTGGGCTTTCTAAAACGAACATACGTTCGGAAAAAATTTACAATTTGTTCACAATTTGTTTACATATGGTTTATTCCCATAAACCGAACGAATGTTCGTTTTTATCGAGTACCGGCCGATCAGGCCGGAAAATTATACCACAGTGCCGCCACAAAGTCAAGCACTTTTTTTCTACATTTTGCACAAATTTTCACACTCCCGATTTGTGCATTTTGTAGAATTTTTTCTTTTGTGCAAAATGTAGATTTTTTACTTTTTAATTTGTGCAAATGTAAAAACGAACTTTTGTTTTTGTGCAAAATGTAGAAATTCACCCGTGATTTTTGTAATTATTTGGTGAAAATGTAGAAAAATTTGGGTATTGACAAACTCCGCCCCAACCCTTATAATAGAGGCATGAGTTGAGGGGACGCCCGAAGCTCAAGAGATTACTTTTAGAGGAGGATTTAGAAATGACAAGGACAGAATTTAAGGTATCAGTAGACAGAGCAAATAAGATTATTAACGCCATAGTCGAAGAAGGTGCTCACTTCTGCGTTAGTCATAGCAAATCTGGTGATTTGATTTTTGAATATAACAGCGGTGATATTGCTGTTACTTTGACAATTGACGCATACGGCGACCGCACCGTGGATTATTGGGACTATCGCACAAGCGGCGATATTTGGCGCACAATCAAAGTTAGCACGCGTTACAACTACGCATACTATATCAAAAGAGTTTTCTAATCAAATAGTGCTGGGCGCCACTTAAAACCGCCTAAATATATCAAATTTTTTTGGAGGATTTTTAAGATGTCTAAGTATTCAATTTATGGTTTCGAGGGTCTCAAGAACACAAAGGGCGCTAAGAATGAGTGGACATTCAAGGCAAGTGCTGACACGATAGAGGAAGCGGCTTGTATTGGTGAGAATATTGCCAATAAGTTGGGCGGCATCGCCACCAATAAGCGCCTAATAGCTTCAACGCTCAAGGAATATGGCGAATACCGCCACTTTCGCGGATATATCCGTAAGGCTTGGGGGCGCGACGGATTATTAATACTCCCCGCCGATAAGGCTTCCGAGGCCCTCGCGGCCTTGGGAGTCTGAGGACTTCCCCTCTTAAAATTCTACATATTGCACAAATTTTAAGTCAAAAATTTGTGCAATATGCCCATTGACTTTCGGCCCGCCCGCTGCCGGCCGCTACAAGGTCGCAGCGGGCGGTAAATTATACCACCTGACCGCCCAAAAGTCAAGAAGAATTTTATATACAAATTGCACAAAACTTTCTATCCCGAATTTGTGCAATTGCACAATTTACTTTTGCACCCGTAGGCGTTATACTATAGTTACAAAGATGAGAGAGGGGGACGGTACAATGATTACTGCCACAACAAAGTTTACATTTAAGGATTTACTCGCGCTCGGAAATAATGACGGTGCTACGCTCCGCCACGGTAAGGCTATATCATATAAGTCCGGTTATCAGGTTGCAACCGACGGCGTTGCATATGATAATGCACTCGCGGCTTTTGGTGCGATATGCCGTTTTGAAGGAAATTGCGGAATATGGCTTGAGAATGGTTTGTATTATATAGACAATTCTCACCGCGTCTCTACAAAACGTGAAGCCCTCGAAGTAGGACGCGCCTGCAATCAAATATCAGTCCTCAAGTGGTCTGATATGAGCCTGGTATATTGCTAATAGGGGTTGACAAACCTCAACCCTTATGATACAATATAGATAACTTCTTAAGGGAAGTTGAGTTGAGTTTAGGAAAGGCGGTTACGCAAAATGACAGAACCTTTTTAGAAAGACCCCGTGACACAACACGGCAATCAAAGGGATAGGGAAGTCGCGCTCCCTATCCAGAAGATAGCGGATAGTAGAAAGTTGAAAAGAGCGGGCGGGCGCTTACGCGTTGTCCTATACCTCCTCCAAAGTTCCTTGTTGTTACGCCCTCTCCTTTGAATTTTCTAATACCTCCTCCAAAATTAGTAAAACCGCCCTCTTTTTGTGTAGTCAGGGGCGGTTTTACTTTTGAGCCTCGCGCCGCCGGCCCTGGCGCGAGGCTTTTAGATTTAAGCACACCCTGGACAATTTGTCAAGCAAAAAATTTCTACATTTTGCACAAATTTTGATCCCGAAATTTGTGCTTGACACCCACCGCTCCATGTGCTATAATCTTTACTGTTGGAGGTGAGAATTATGACATTTTTAGTTTACAATCATTTTACAGGTTTTATTTTTCTTACTGTAAATAAAGGTAGTAAAGAAGAAAATTACCGCTATGTAAATTACTTTTACGGTTCGCATTTTATAAAAGTTCCAGACTTTTTTTCAAAATTCGCTTGACACCGCGCCCTACAAGTGGTATAATCTAAGTATCAAAGGTAAAGGAGATCCACATTATGTTAACTACAAACCACCTTTCAGTTGACCGCATCGACCGCGTTCACGCAATCAAAGAGTTAATCGGATACGGCAAGCCCGTAAGAGGATTTAAGGTAGACCGCCATCATAGGAATGGCATGGAATACCACCTCGTAACTTCTACCGCCCTCATAATGATTTTTAACTTTAATTCCAAAAAGTTAATTACAGTTCTCGTGGCGCGCCCTAATCAGGTAAAGAGATATTATGAGGCGGCTGGTGAAACCGCTCCGCAGGAACTTTTAGATTTAGCATATGAGCACTACAAGCTCGGATATAACAATTTATAAGGGGGTATCTGAAATGGCACATAAGAAAGTAAACGCGCACCGCGGACCGACCTGGCAGGGTTTATACACCCGCCGCACTAAAACCCTTGCGGAAAAGCGCGAGCAGGCAGACCGCAAGGCGAAGCAGAGGGGGTGGGACTGATAGGCTCGCCCTCGCGCGGCCGGGCGTCGCGCGAGGCATTTGCGTTGTAGCACAGATCCAGGATTTTGTCAAGCATTTTTTGAAATAAAACTACACAATAAAATCTCCCGTAATTTGTGCATTATGTCAGTGGTATTTAGAACCCGTAGGTGGTATACTTAAATCATCAAAGGAAGGGCAGTGAGCCCACAGGGGTGCAGTAAGGAGCCTCGTTGTGAAAAGTCCTACCGCCGACACTGATAAGGCGTTATAATAGCAGAAACCCTTGGGACAGGGAAAAAACCCTTTGGTTTAGCGGTAATGGAACCCTACAAAAACCGCAGGTATGGTGCACCAGACCCCACCCGGCAGGACAAGCCGTTAAAGCAGTAACCTGCCTCTTACCGTTGTCTCGGTGGCACGGGAGAGGGACTAAATAACCGAGTAGGTCAAGCGCAAAGGTCGCCAAAGGGCAAAGCGACAGACCGAAACAGAGCCTCCTACAGACGAGATGGGAACCGTCCCTTACCCCTGTTGCCTCGCAGGCGGTGAGCAGTTATGGAGAGGTCAGCGCTGAACCCCTTACTGCGACGGCAGTAGGGGGTTTTTATTTGAGCGGCGCGCTTTTGGACGAACCGCGCCGCAATATTGTACCACATTCCTGTAGGAAAGTCAACCCCAAAAAATTCTACATTTTGCACAAATTTACCAATCCCAAAAGGCGAAAGTTTGTGCAGGTGCACAAAGACTCTGTAATGAAATGTTACAAACAGATTACAAAACGCAAAAAACTATTGCAATCACCTATAAATGTGCTATAATGTAATTACAAACAACAGAGGGGGACTTGAAAAATGACTATCAATGAATTAGCAATCAACGCAACAAAGGCTATTAAGGCTATGCCCGAACTTTGCTATAGACACACTGTTCACATTTATGCGGATAGCCGTGATACTACAAAGGCACCTATGTGCATATATGCGGCAACGCCTGATGATATAGCAAGCCGTATAGAATACTTAGGCTTTAACAATGCCCTTGATTATGAGTATTCTATCTGTGAAGGTATGGGTGAATATATCCTCACCATAAAAAAAGGTGTTGACAAGGCATAAAAAGTATACTATAATGTAATTACAAATATAAGAGAGAGGTAAAGAACTATGACACACGATACATTTCTTGAATTGTATAAGGCTACCGAGAAGAACGCTACCGATTTTATCGGACACATTGTAAACGGTCACAACTATATGGTAAATTACTGCGGCGGCGGTATCTACACCCGCCATATGTGGGATAGTGATACGGGCGAAGTCTACAAGTATCAGATTATCACTCATATCGCTCCCGATAAATTGCTTATCAACGAATGGTGCGCCCTTGATGGTGACAAGGTGTATGTATGGTACGCCGACGACACAAAACTGATAGAGGAATGAGGTGATAATATGACAATGAAGTTTAAGAAAAGAACAATCACAATATGGTATGATTTGGAAAATGACAAGTATATCTCCGATTATGAGTACAACATCAAGCACCGTGGCAAGTTCTCAGCTATGAGATTTATACCAATAGTAAAGGAAGTGGGGTGAATATGATAATATGCGGTTATCAAGGGGTTGGTAAAAGCACATACTGCCGTAACAACCCCGATACAACTATAGATTTAGATTCAAGCAACTTCAAAAAAATTAACGGTTGGGAAGATAACTATATCGACACAGCCCTCAACTACAAGGATAAAAAGGTTTTTATATCAGCTCACATCAATGTTATAAAAGCCTTGCGCAAGCGCAATATCCCTTTTACGATACTTGCGCCCATTATGACAAAAGAAGCCTGGCGGGCAAGACTTGAATTTAGGTATTTCAAAAACCCTACAATTCCAAATATGAAAGCCATTTATGACTTTTTACAGAATTTTGAGACTGATATGAGTTTTTATCGCAAGTGCGAAAAAGAGGGAATACCTGTAAAATGGGTCACGGCTACAGTTGTAACCGACATCGGTAATCTAATTTAGAAATTTCTACACCTTGCACAAAAGCAAGGTGTATTTTTTTTACAAATTGTCTATTGACAAATGAGCCGCGCGCTGCCGGCCGCTTCATCATCGCAGCGCGCGGAATATTATACACCCCAGCCAGCCGAAAGTCAAGCACTTTTTTCTCGACATTTTGCACAAATTTCACCTTCCCAAAACCAGGAATTTTGTGTTGACAGCACAAAGAATGTGTGCTATACTATAGATGTAAATAAGAAAGGGGGTAACACTTATGGCTACTACTGTACTGATACTCTACTACGACATGGAGAATGGAGTCTACTACTCCAAAGAAGAATTCGAACGTTTGTTCGTCGGCACTCTTACTGATATGGAAATCGCTATGAGATTTATGCCTTTTGCAAGAAAAATGCTTGACACACCAATAGAGAAGTGATATAATAAAGGTACAATAAAGAAAGGATGGTACACAATATGGAATGGTACTTCATTTTTGATTCAAACGACGGTGGTTTTGCGGTAATCGACACCGATAAGGAACGCGCCCTTGCTTTGGCACAGGACATATCTGAGTTTGACGGTAGTTGTAAACTCGTAGACGAATTCCCTGCTGACAATATGGGTGATGATAAGGTAGACGCATACGGCTACGATGTATATTGAAAGGAAGTGATAAATATGGAAGATAGAGCAACAAAGTTGTTAGAAAAGTGGACTGAAACATATGCTAATTTGCTTATAGCAGGTATGCCAGAAGAAGATATAGTAGCAGGGCTTGTACTTACATTAAGGTATATCGCTAGCAGAAACCCCGAACTCTTTGAGGAATTGGCTACCATAGCAAAGTTTGAAAATCTGTTAAATGAAATAGTATAAAGCCGCGGCAGGGCGGTCTATCCCCCGACAATGACCGCCCGCCCGCAAAATTAATACTTGACAATCTAAAAAACTTATGCTATAATAAATATGTAAGGTAAAGAAAGGAAATACACCGCTATGAATGATGAAACAAAAAAGGAATTACTCGAAGAACTCAAAAAAGAAATTGTTAAAAATATTAATCTTTATGCTGGCGATATGGTTGTGAGTGTTTTGGAACAAAACTATGAAATAGATGACGATAATTGGGAAGAATATGGAGATATTACATATGATATGCTCATTAACTTAAAAGATAAGATAGAAGAATTTATAAACCAAATATAATGTACCTCCTCTTTACCGAACCGACCTGGGAATACCTCCGCCCAGGCCGGGTCGGCCGAAATATTATACCACACCAACTCCCAAAAGTCAAGTAGCAAATTGCACAAAAATTAAACAAAATCTTCATGCCCGATTTGTGCATTTTGTCAATGGTAATTCCTCTCTTTTGGGGTTATACTATACTTGTAAATGAAAGAAAGGAAACAACGAGAATGACAACAAAAGAAATGATAAAAGAATACTCCCCTAAAGTTTTAGATTATGTTAATAATCTTGACGAATGGAAAACTGTAGGAGAGATTGCCTCTTGTTTTAACCTTAACATAATGGAAATGTCAATGGTATTATCTAATCTAAATAATCAAAATTACATTCAGAAAAGAACCAACCCTCAAGGGGTTACAGTTTATGGTAATTTTCGCCTATCTGTCCCCACAAAATCAAAATCTTTTCTTGACAAATTGTTCAAAAGATGATATAATAAAAAAGGAAATGAGGAAAGGAAGTGCAGATTATGGATAACAAAACTATAATTGAAGAACTTAATAAAAGATTTTTTGATGAGGCTGATTTTATCTATATTGATGAGTATGGAAGGGAAGGTTATACTCTCGGACTTACCCTTCATCAAATCGAAGAAATAGTTAAAGATTTTTTTGAAAAAAACACTTGACAGACTAAAATCTCTATGGTATAATAAAAAAGGAAATGAGGAAAGACACCTCGACACCTTACAAAAAAAGTTAAAAAAACTACTTGACAAACTTGATAGCAAATGCTATAATATAAATAAAGGGTCGCAACCAATAGCGAGAAAGGAAGTGGCGAATATGGCTACAAAGATTACAAACAGAGAGAGATTTACAAAGATTGCTGAGGTTATCCCTGAGTATGCAGAGTGGGCAAATGCTCAGATTGCGGCTATGGATAAGCGCAACGAGAAGCGCAAGGGCGCTGAGAAGAAGCCTACAAAGGCTCAGTTGGAGTCCATCGCTCTCGAGCCTACGGTACTTGCGGCTGTCCCTGCTGAGGGCGTACAGGCTAAGGTTATCGCTGAGGCTGTCGGTATCTCCGTGCAGAAGGCTACGCCTATCCTCGGTAGACTTGTCGAGGCTGGCAAGGTCGCAAAGGTTAAGGGCAAGGGTGGAGTTATGCTCTACGCTCTCCCCGCTGAGGCGTAAGAATTGAGGGGGGTAGCACCCCCTACCCCCCAAAATTCTTAAAAAATATACTTGACAAACTAAAAAATAAATATTATAATTAACTTGTGGATAAAGGTCAGGGTGGGAACCCCATAAAGAATTCCTTGAGCGTTCACAAGGACGAAAGGGTCAAGGGTGACTATACGATGAGCCAAAGGTTCGCCGTGGAAGTTAGCACCTCCCGAGTAGGGCGACCGGTGCCGGCTACCTTTATTCACAAATTAATTATAATATTTTACTTGACAACTTAAAAAATAAATGTTATAATTAACTTGTTAGAAAGGTTAAGAAAAGACAGAACAAAAAGTTCCTTGAGCTATTGGAGTAGCTACCAACAACTCGGGCGAGGGGTAAACTTACCGCAGGTACTGTCTAAGCCATGGTTCTCGTAAGCGTTCCACCCCCTCTTTTCTTAACTTTTCTAACTGTACCTCCTCTTTTAGGGTTCATCGGGGTCTCCCTTCAAAAGCCCCGTACAATGCGGTTAAAAAATAAAAAAAGGCAAGAGTCCCTCCTTTTCCTGCCCTTTCTGGAGTTTTTGGGAAAATGTGCGCAGTTTTCCTGGAATCGGAAATTTCCCCTCTCGGGTCGCTCCCGAGGGGGATTTTTTTTATGCAATTTTTTTTGAATTAGGAGTTGACAAATCTACGGCGGTGTGGTATAATCGCCGCGCGCCAAGGAACCTATGGCGCGGTTTATTGTATCACAGTTCCTCTGGGTTGTCAAGCACTTTTTTGTAGATTTTTTGCACAAAACCAGGCTTCCCATTTTGTGCAACTTGTCAATGGTATTTTCCGCTCCTATCCTGTATACTTACTTATGTAAGAGGCCAGGAAAAACCGCTCAACACAAAGAAAAAAAAGTTGAAAAAACCTCTTGACAACCTACAGAAGCTATGCTATAATAAAGGTACTTAAAGAGAAAGGAAAAGAAAAACAATGAAGATTAACGACAATGCAACAATTAAGAAGGCACAGGACGGAAAGATTTATTTTGCCGACGACACAACGAGAACGTCTGTTGTTGTTGAGCCTACAAGCCCTATTTATGATGATTGGCTTAACATTTATAATAAGTTTCGTTTAGCCGCAACATATGACCGCCCTGAAGTATATGCCAATATAGTTCTCCCTTCTGCTGAGACTTCTACTACTGATGAAGTTGAAGCCGTTGAAGAAACACCCGAAGTAAGAGTTATGCGTGGCTTGAAGAATATTATCAAGTTCTTTAGCGAATTTGAGTTTGAGCCTAATTACCGCTTTATCAACACGCTCGGTTTTAAGGTAGCAAAGGGCAAGGCTGCCGCAAGGGACTATATCGTCAATTACTTTTCACTTATGGATAATCAGTATAAGAATGAGATAAAGGCTAAAATTAAGTCGCAGGAATTTGATAATATCCTCAGTGATTTATCCGCTTCCCCTAAGCCTGAAAAGGTTATCAATAAGAGGTTTAAGGTATATTATGGCTCGGCGGGAACAGGTAAGACCACGTTGGCGCAGTCAGAAGCTGATAACCGTTGTATAGTATGCAACGCCTCAATGCTTCCTGCCGACCTTATGGAAGATTTCTGCTTTGAAGATGGTAAGCCGTCATTTAAGCCTTCCGTATTGTGGGACTGTATGACAGAGGGTAAGCCGATTGTCCTTGACGAAATTAACCTTTTGCCTTTTGATAGCTTGCGCTTTTTGCAGGGTGTTCTCGACGGCAAGTCAGAGTTTGACTATAAGGGACGTAAGGTAGTAATTGCAGACGGTTTTCAGATTATCGGTACTATGAATCTCGCAATAGGTGGTATGGTATATGGACTGCCTGAGCCTCTTGTAGACAGATGTGCTGATATGAAGGAATTTAAGTTGACCGCTAATATGCTCAAGTCAGCTTTGGCTTAATAAAAAGAAATGAGGTAAGTAGAAAATGGAAGTAAATGTAAATATCGTAAGAGAACTCGTTAATCAGTTGCCTATTGGCTTATATGCAGAACGCCGTATCCCTTGCGAGCTTAGCCTTGACGCGGAAACATCATACTATGATACAGTAAACGACAACATTGTTATTTCTTTTCCTATAGTTGCAAAGGGGCTGGAAAAAGCCCCCGAAGCAACTACCGGCTTTACAGAAGAGATAGCGGTACGTTCTATGTTATATCACGAGCTTAGTCACGTTATTTTAACTCCTAAGTTTTCATCAGATATATTTGAATATAGTTGGATGCCGTCTTTTGAAATCTTTAATATTTTTGAAGATGAGCGCATTGAAACATTACTCCATAACTACTACCTTGATGTAAATTTTAAGAAGCAGTTGTTCTACATTTGCGGCAAGCCTTCCGAAAATCCTACATCAGCGACAGAAGCATTTTTCAATATCGTAAGATTTAGGCAGAATTTATACGGACTTGCTGATGAAGTACAAAAAATAATTGATAGGTATAGTAATATAAATAGCTCGTATAGAGACGATTATTATGACAATGATGGTTGGCATAAATATCGTGTAGCTATTGACTATTTGAAGGATATTAAAAGACTTTATGATGAAGTCCGTAAACATTTTAAGTCAGACTCTTCTGCTGCACCTTCTTTTAATTCTGATATTAAAAATGGTAGTGAGGGTGATAATAACGAAGAAGAAATGGAAGTTTCCGCAGAAGCCCTTAATAAACTTCTTGATGATATAAGCAAAAATAATACTGGTAGCGAAGTTATTAATGAAGCTATTGAAGCTACTTTTAATGATAGAATAGACAAAAAGGTTTATGAAACATTAAAAGCAACCATAATGCAGTTCAATCATAAGAACAATAGCGGAAACGGAATTAATGCTTATAGTGGTATTCTTAACCCCCGAAACGTAGGTCGTGAAGATTACAAGTACTTTGACAAGAAAACAGGAGTAAACGGAAATAATAAATTCGGTTCACTTCACCTCAATTTGATGTTGGACGATAGCGGGTCGTATAGTAATAACTGTCCCCCTACAAACAAGATTATTCAGGCTCTTATTGAGATTGAAAAAGAATATAAGAATTTTACATTTGATGTTTACTTCGTTGCGGACAAATATCGTAAAGCTAAAACAAATAAAGAAAAATATATATTCGCCGATGGTGGAAATAGTTTAAGACCTGCTTTATTTGATTTAGTAAGAGAAGCGCAAAAGCCTAACACTTTTAACTACAATATTGTAATGTTTGACGGTTGGGCTTGTAGTGATGGTGGTGACATAAAAAACTTTGCCGCTTTTAACAGAAAAAATCTCACGATTATTTCTGATAATGATAATAAAACAGGTATCACTAAGTACTGCCCTGAAGCAAATAAAATCTTCATTAATAACAAGTACCCCGAAAAAATTAGTGAAGAAGTAATTAAAGCCTTAGGTAAAGCGTTTAGATAAAAAATGCTGGTGGAGAAATTCACCAGCTTTTTTTGTGCAAATTGACTATTGATAAACGTCTGGGAATATGATATAATAGCTGCGCGGCTGCGGACGCACCGCGCAGTTTTGTCAAGTAGCAAAGTGCACAAAATTTTTTCAAATTTTTTCTCAAATTTTGTGCAACTGCACAAAATCCCGAAACCAGGCGAATTGTACAAAGGCCGGGCATGATTTTTGTGCAACCTGCACAATTGTATTTTATCCCCTCAAGACTTATAATAGTATTGTAAGTTAGTGATGAACCCGCCAACAGAAAAAAGAAAAAAGTTTGGAAAAGGGCTTGACAACTTGCGACCCCTATGCTATAATAATAGTATCAAAGATGAAAGGAAGGTACAAAACCTTGAGTAAGAAAATTGACCGCCGAAAGGCATACTATGTCGTACTTGACACGGAGACTTGTAACTCTATTGAGGATAATATGGTCTATGACCTCGGCTTTGCTGTAGTTGACAAATATGGTAAAGTATATGAGAAGTTTTCATTCGTCATATATGATGTATATGTCGGTATGAAAGATGTTATGCAGACTGCTTATTATGCCGACAAATTACCTCAATATGAGATTGACCTTGCTAAAGGTACTCGTAAAATGGTATCTATCCTCACAGCAAGAAAGGTACTCCGTGATATATGCAAGAAATATCGGGTTCGCGCTATAATGGCGCATAATGCCGAGTTTGATAATAGGGCATTAAAGAGGACACTCCGCTATATCACCAAGAGTGAATACAAGTGGTTTTTGCCTTATGGTGTTGAGATATGGGACACAATGTTTATGGCAAAGGATACAATCGGAAAATCCGCCCTTTATCCGCTTTGGTGTAAACAGAATGGTTTTATGACTAACCAGAACCCGCCTCGCCCGCAGTTAAAAGCGGAAATACTTTATCGCTATATGACAGGCAATAAGAGTTTTGTCGAAAGTCATACAGGTCTTGAAGATGTAATGATTGAAAAAGAGATTTTCAGTCGATGTATGTCATACCATAAACCTATGAGGAAAAAGTTGTTCGAGGACTGAAAAAGTCCTTGACAACCCCCAATAGAGTGATATAATAAAAGTACAAAAAGAGAAAGGAAATTATAAAAATGAATAATTTAGAAATAGCAAAGAAGATAATCAAAGAAAACTACAATGACGGTTGTTGTGGTATATTTAATACTCGCAATTGGGCAGGCGATAGAATGACCAAGCTGTATAATGATGGTGAACTTGAAATTGATATTTGCTATGGCTATATGTATTTTGAAGTGTTTGGACTTACTGATAGTGAATTTAGACAGTTAGAAGATTTCTATGATTCACTATAAGTAAAGCGGCTGGGCGGTTAATCCCCGTCCAATGACCGCCTTGCCGCAAATAAAAAGAAAGGAAATAATAAAAATGAGAATAGTAGAATTAAAAGTTGCAGAAGTGGAATTTTGGGAATTACATGAGGGAGACGTTTTCAAGATTAAGTTCCCTTTTGACGAAGATGAAAAAACTTTAATGAAGTGTAAAGAAGAAAGTTCTATCAATGCTGTTGACCTTGAAACAGGAACTTTATATTATCTTGGTGGTGACGCTGGCTGTGAACTTGTTGACGCTACGTTGTCAATCAAGCCTAATTTAATTTGACCGTAAGACCCACGCTCGGGTCGACCGGCCCGAAATATTATACCATACCTCCGCCGCAAAGTCAACCCCTAATTTCCAGGCAAACCGCACAAAATCTCCACTCCCAATTTGTGCAATCTGTACACTTGTAATCTCGTCTATTGGTGCTATAATATTATTGTAACAAAGAGAAAGGACAGAGCAAAATGGAATACATTAAGAGATTTTTTAAGATTGAGGAAGCCTACAAGTTTGAAATGAATGACTTGCGTTGTGTCATTCAGATAATTAATGTAGTATTGATTATGATTTTCGGACTTTCGATTTCGTGGTTCGGACTTGCCGTCGCACTTTGTGGTTTAATCAAAGATTTTATTACCGACCGCCACATCAACGGAATTTTAATGCACTTGTCAACTTGCGTATTAAACGGATATTTTCTTTACATTTTGTATTTTGGCACTTGACAAATAAACAAATAAATGCTATAATTAAATTGTAAAAAAGAGAAAGGAAATACAGAAATGAGAACATTTTGTTTTGACATGGACGGAACGATTGCAAATCTTTACGGAGTGAGTGGTTGGCTTGAAATGCTTATAGCCTCAGATAGCACCCCCTATGCAATAGCGAAGCCACTTGTAAATATGTCAAAGTTGGCAAGGCGCATACATAAGATGCAAGCGCAAGGGCATAGAGTTGAGATTATCTCGTGGCTGTCAAAAAGTGGTACGCCCGAATATAACAAGGAAGTCACCCTCGCAAAAATGAAGTGGTTGGCAAAGCACCTGCCCTCGGTAAACTTCGACGCGGTTCATATCGTACCTTATGGGACACCGAAATCAACAGTTACAAAATATGCGGATATACTGTTTGATGATGAGCAAAAAAACCTTGACGAATGGGGCGAAAATGCTTACACCCCCGACAAAATCTTCGAGATTATGGCTTGACAAAAGCCTAATCTCGGAGTATAATAAAAGTATAAAAAAGAAAGGAAATAAAAAAATGATTAAGGTTGTTAGTGAAACGAAAAATTCAACTGTTTGTATTAGTAACTTAAACATAGGTGATACTTTTATCCATAACGAGGACTTGTTTATTATAAGTGATGACGCAATTCTTGGGGCATTGAACCTTAGTCATGGCGGAATGTATGATGAATTTGTTGATGGAGAAACTCAAGTTATCCCCGTAGATATAGAAATTAAAGTAATAAGAAAGGAAGTGAAATAAAAATGAAAGTAACAGCTTATTTTAATGTAGGGTTTGACGCTGAAGTACCCGATGAAATTGTAGAAAAGGCACGTGGCATTTGTCTTATTGAAAAAACTGAATTGTTTGAAAAGATTAGTGACACTCCCGAATTTAAGCAGATTTTTAGCGGAAATGTTGACGGTGAAATTACAGCTATTTACACCCCTGACAAGAATGACCCTTACTTTGAAGATATAATTTGGGAGGATTAATAAATGACAATAGGTTTTATTATTATAGCAATTGTTGCCAGTGTATTTGTTATTGGTGTGGGTTTAATGATAAATATGTATTGTTCAGATACATGGTATCACCCTGTCGGATTAGTAATTATTGGAATTATATTAGCCTGTTTTTGGGGTCTTGGTATCTTCTATTTTGGGTATACCGAAAGCGGTAAAAGGGCACTAAAAAGTCAAAATAGTGAACTTAATGGCGGTATTGAACGAGAAGTCAATGTATATGATGTAGAAGGTGACCTTATTCAGTCCTATCGAGGAAAATTTGATATAGAATATGAAAATGAAAGAATTTTGTTTGATGATGAAAATGGCAATCGTCACATCATTTACTTTAAGACTGGCACTATAATTGTAAATGAAATGTAATTGTAGAGTTGCACAAATGTGCAACTCTTTTTTTGTTTAAAATGACTATTGACAAATACCTGGACCTGTGGTATAATGTCCCGGCGCGATTGGGCGCCGTGCCGGGCATTTGCTTTGTCAAGTCCCCTAGGAAATTTTTGTGCAACTGCACAAACTTTTGCCCAGGCACCAGGATCCCATTTGTGCAAACTTCGATTGGCTCCCGGCCCGTGTCCATCGACCGGGCCGGAAAATTATACACCACCACCTTTCAAAAGTCAAGAGGAAATTTCAAAAAATTTGCACAAAAATTTTTTCTCCCAAAACTCATTTTTTGTGTTGACTTCACAACACTTTGGTGCTATAATTATAAATGTAAGAAGTGAGGAACAAGAAAACCTACTACGAAAAAAATAAAAAAAGTAGAAAAAAGGACTTGACAAACTTCAAACAAGATGTTATAATAAAGATGTAAAAAGTAAGGGTTGCGACCTACGCAAGAAAGGAAGTGTTGACTATGGCTAACACAAAGATTACTAAGAGAGACGTTTTGAACAAGATTATCGCTAAGTGCGCTGATGATGATGTTATCGTCGCATATGCGAAGCACGAAATCGAGCTGATTGACGCTAAGAATGAGAAGCGCAAGAACGCTCCGAAGAAGCCGACTAAGGCACAGCTCGAAGCCGAGGCGCTGAAGCCTGAGGTATATGCCGCTCTCGGTGACGAACCGAAGTCCGCAAAGGATATTGCTGATGGTCTGGGTGTAACTTTCCAGAAGATTACGCCTATTCTCGTAGCCTTCGCTAATGAGGGTAAGGCTGAAAGCGTCACTGTAAAGGGTAAGAACCTTTACAAGAGGGCGTGAGCCCTCATAGGGGATACCCCCTCGAAAGAGGGGGTTGACAACCCCGAACTTATATGGTATAATTGAGTTATCAAAAGTAAAGGAAGTGATAAATATGGCAAAAGAAAAGCGACACTATGCCACGGAAGAAGAGATTGCCGACCTTATGGCGAAGAACTCTTGGACAAGGGACGACGCTGAGTTTTACCTTATTGACAAGTATGATGAGGTTGTATTCCCCGATGAAACTGACGAGGTAATTGAAGAACATAAGCAGAACCTCAAGGTTGCAAATGTTTATGACAACAAAAAGGGTAAGCGCAAGGTAACACGCAAGCCCGACGAGGATAAACGCGAATTGATGTCAATGCTCGTAGAAACCTTTCAAAATTATGATGATTTTAAGGTCGTTTCAGAAGAGGGCAAAATGAAGTTTGTATATAATAATCGTCATTTCACTTTAACCCTCACGTGGAACAGAAAAGAGGACAAAAATGGATAAAGAGTTCCTCTATGTCGGTCACTACACCGACACCAACGGCAATTATATCCTCAAGGTCGGTACTACAAACGACCTTGACCGCCGCAAGGCGGAACATACAAGAAATTATCACAAGGCAAAAATCTACAAAATGCCAATAGAAGATAAATTTGAGTATGACTTTTTTATCCCTTTGTCTAAGTACAACACTTTGCGCTATGAGGATAAAACGCGCCAAAAGTGGATAGATGAAGCGGTCGGCGAGTTTGTGCGAAATGACAGATTTTTGTGCGAAAATAAACCCGAATTTGTGGAAATTGTCATTCGCAAAACATACAGAATTCCCCTGTAAAGGGGAATTTTTTTGTGCATTTTTTTTGAAAAAAGTACTTGACAAATCCTGGAAAGTGTGGTATAATTTTCGGGCCAAAGCGGCCAGCCTGCTCGTGCGCCGGTGTAAATTCTCCGTTTCAAAAAATAAAAAATTTTTCGAAAAATGCAAATTTATTATTGACTTTCCCGAAAATAAATGCTATAATTTATTTAGAAAAAGAAAGGAAGTGACACACAATGAACAAAGATGTATCCGCTACGCTTGACCGCTTGACCGCAATTCTTAATGACTATTGCAAGCAATTTGACCTTACAGTATTTAATGATACAGACTTCGCATACTACCGCGATGGTTCAATCTCTTATGCTGTAGTAGTTACAGAGCGTTTTGATAGAATGTTCCTTGAATTTTGTGAAACAAATTTCCCACTAATTCACGCCCCGATTTTCCTTTGGTCTTTGTTCCACGAAATCGGTCACGCTATGACTGATGATGAAATTAGCGACGAAGTCTATGATTTTTGTTTTAATATCAAAATTACACTCAACGCTGATGATGATGAGGACACAAAAACCTATTTTAACCTGCCCGATGAATTTACGGCTACTGAATGGGGTTATTATTATATGCTTAATCACCCTGAGGAAGTGTCCGAATTATGGGATAAAATCCGCCCCTTAATTCAAAAATTACACTTGACAATCGAGGAATGAGGTGGTATAATTAAATTGTAAAAAGAAGAAAGGAAGTAAACCGCTATGTCAGTTAAAAAGATAATCAAAAAGTTCTGCGCACCTTTTAACATCAAGGTGCGCAAGGCAGATGAGTGGGAAGCCTATGATGATGAGGTTCATTTCCCTTCAGACCCCGATAAATACTATACCGAGGGTTTTATGGATACAATAAACCGAGTTTACCCCGACATTAAGGCAACCGAGTTTACTTGGTCTTTACTCCACGAAGTGGGACACGCGAAAACTTGGAACTTATTTACAAAAAAGGCGTGGCGCAAGTACAACGAAACCGCCCCCTACATTCACGATATAGAAATTTACTTCCGAGTACCACAGGAACGGGCGGCGACCGATTGGGCGGCTGAGTACATCAGAAAGCACCCTAAGAAGATAGCAAAATTTGAAAAGGCTATAAAAAAAGAAATTGGAGAAATAAGATAGAAAAGGGGTTGACAACCTCAACCCCCTATGTTATAATAAGAGTATAAAAGAAAGGAAGTGATAAAAATGGCAAAGTATAGAGTATGGGTATGTTTAGAGGCAGAGTATAATGACATAGAAGCAGATAATGAAGAAGAGGCATTTATTGAGGCTTCTGACTGCGCGATGAGCGGTGGCGATTGGCAGTATAGAGTGGAAAAAATTGATGATAATGAATGAGGTGATAAAAAATGATGAAGTTTATACAGTTTAATGACGATGAAATGTTAAACATAGAATGTATTGAATGTATGTATCGTAATTATTTAGGCGGTACAACTGTTATAGGAAAAAGTGGTAGGGAGTACGTTACAGGGCTTACAATTGAAAAAGTAAAAGAATTGATAGAAAAGTTGGAGGCGAGCGCGAAATGAAAGAGATTGTTTACATTGTCTATGAAGAGAATACCTATGGAGAAACAGGAATAACTTGCGCTTTTGGTTCTCTTGAGCGCGCAAAGTCTTACCTTAAAGGGCGCGCAGTGGTTTGGATAAGAGATAAAATCGCCCGCAAAGAAACATTGACCGACATCGATGAATTGACCGACCTTGACCTGGTGTCGAATGGTGATATGGATTACTTCGTGCGGCTGGACGACTTGGGACTAACCTATTACCTACACCGAGAACCTGTGCTGTAAAGATTGTGCAAATGCACAATCTTTTTTTTATGTTTAGGATTAAAATTTGTATAATCTGCCTATTGACAAATCGGCGGGCCGCTAGCAGTTGCCTGGGCCCGCTTTATTATACCACAAACCTATAGAAATGTCAAGCCCAAAATCGTCGACAATGTGTACAAACTTTGACCTCCCGAATTGTGCAACCGGCCGGAGCCGCAGGTGTAGGCCGGCATTCCCCCGCCACACGACCTACGCAATTTTCCGCACATATGCTCGCATATGGCTCACTTTTGCTCACTCCTGTAATGCGCTAGCATTACATATCGCCTCAACCCCTCCCAACTTGACAACAAAAATTTTGCAAAAATCAAGTCATTTCCGGCCCATATGCGCCGATTTCGCCACATTTTTGACTTGATTTTACTAAAAATTTTCTTGTCAAATCAAAAATTATGCTTGGTCCACGCTAAATAATTATATATTTATAATTCTCAGATATAAAAAAACCCTTTTTTCGGAGGTTTTTGCATAAAAAAATTGACTTTTATTAAAAAATATGATATAATATAAGGGGAAATATAAATATAAATATATACCATATTTTTTAATAAAAGTCAAACCCCGGCGCAGAACCAGCTAGCCGCAATTCTATAATTTTTCTTAAACTCCAGGAGCAGGAAAACCTATTTGATTTTTAAAGCTGTAGTAAGCTGTACGCCCATAAAATTTAATCGCGCGATTAGAACTTCATTCAAATAGAAAACCTATACGATTTGCCAATAGAAAAGAAAAAAGAAAGCCCCTACGGTACTACGCAGGGGATTATAGGATATCTTTCTATTTTATAATTATATTATAACATAATTTTATTTAAAAATCAAATCATATATGTCCAATAGACGAAGATAAAAGGCCGGGGATCCAACAGTAGAAAGAATTAGAAGCGGCGGCCTTAGGTGTGTGGATGGGGATATGAGCTCAGACGAAAAACGAGAGAACGATAGCAATCAATGGTACTGCGCGGGGGCACCACCCCTTCCACATTTCTCATAATTCTCTTATATTCTTTCTTTCCTTTCTCTATCCCCTCTTTCAATACTTCGTCTACATTTCCTTTTCTTCTTTCTTCTTCCAATACTCCTTATGACTTTTCTTATGTGCCTACACAGCAGCTTCTGCCGCATTAGCCACTTCATCACTTATCTTCATATCATTTAGTTTATCAGTAAATATATCTTTATACTTATAATCACTTTGATTAATCAAAGCTTCTAACTACAACATACAAGCCTTCTAAAAATCTTTACCTTCTAAATACTCAAAAGGCTCAAAAAAATCCGAAGGAATCTCCATATCTTCCCCATCATACCAATCATCTTCAATTCTTATCAACATACCAAATCTCCTTTCTTACTAACTCGAGCGCGACTCGTTCTAAACTACTAACGAGGGACGAAGTCCCGAGTAGTAGTTTAGAACGAAAGTTTTCATTAATGAAATTAATGAAAACTATATAGAGGTTTTCGTGTTTTCATTAAATTACTAAAATTTTAATGAAATTAATGAAAACCTCGTATTAATAGTTTTCATTAAAACCATTAAAATTTTAATGAAAACCTATTGTTTTTTTAATGAAAACTTATGTATAGTTTTCATTAAAAAATTTTCATTAATTTTCATTAACTCATTAAAATTTTAATGAAAACCTCTTAATGAAGGTTTTCATTAATTTTCCCAGGTTGACTTGTGGCGATTTTTCCATCCCTTATTAGAATAAATTGTATTTGAACTATTAATTCCAAATTCTTTTGCAACTGTCCCCGCATTTGCATTAGGATGTTCCCGGCAATACAACCATACCTCCTATTCATCAGCAGCTTTAGGCCTACCCCCGAATTTTCCTTTCTCTGCTGCTTCTTCTGTTTTTTCCATTACTTTACCTACCCTAGGTAAAACTACCCTTAAAGCCATCCTTACCCCCGGTTCAGAAAAACTTTCTGGATCTTGTGGTTCATAATATGCATGGCGCACTATAGCCCCACATATCTGATCAATTTGTTCTGGAGGCAACTCTTTGATATATGGATCAATCCAATCCTTATAAAATGCAATTCTGTTAACTTCTGCCATTTCTTCCGACCTCCTTTGTTACATGTAAGAAGGCCTCCTCAAATTCATCTGTCCACTCAAATGCCCAACATTTAAATCCTTTGATGGTTGGGTGCGGCAATTCTTTGATAGGAAACTATCCCTACTCCATTAGCCTCCATACGACTTTGCGAGAGTAGCAGATCTTCTACTTTTGTTTCATGTTCCGTATTTCTCCTTTGTTAGGTTTTCATTAAGTTTTCATTAAAATTTTAATGAATTGTAACATTTTGTTTCATTCTTCATTGGGTTCAAGTGAATCTAAATAATTTTTTATAGCTGTCCTAATAAGCCAGCTTAATGAAACATCATTTTCTTCTGACAATTTTTTAAGGGTTTGAAATACTTCGGGGTCCAACTGACAAGTTACCCCCACTTTTTTAGTTTTTTTGGACATATTAACCTCCTATTCATTCTTATTCACTTATAATGAAAATCACTCGTTTTAAATTACAAATTTTTGACCAATGCGGCAAGATGGTCATACGTCGCCCATTGACCAGTATAAAAAAAGGAAGTTTTTTAACTTCCTTCTTTGTTATACAATTCTATAACTGCAACAGCTTGTGGACCACGCATACATTCTGGAAATTCAACTCTTTTAATTAGATATTCTCCATAAATATGCACGGTATAAAAACTAAGTTCACTTAAAGTTCCTTTATAAATATGAACAGGTGCTCCTTCTACCTTTATCACTATTTTATCATCTATAAAAAATGGATTAGCATCCAAAAATTGTCTTAAACTCATCATCTTGGTATCTGACCTCCTGCGCCCCAGCCGGTTCTTCCCTGTCCATTAACCGAATGGCCGCATAATGGACAATTAACATCGCTATCCGCCAACGCTGTACCACAGTTCGCGCACCTCGTCAAGAACAGGTGGCCGCATCCCATACACCTTTCTGCGAAAGCATAATTTTTCATGCCGCAGTTACCACAGGTCTTCCCGAAAAGCTGAAGATACCCCCCAACAATTCCAAGACCAATAGTAAGAATGAGAAACAGAGTAGGGATATAATGCGGTAACTTATTACTTAAAATAATACAGAAAATAAGAATTATAAAACTTATTCCTGCACCTAATAAAAATAAATTAGTAAACATATATAATCTCCTTTATATTTTCTTTTTCCATATAAATATTATAACAAAAATTTTCTTATTTTTCAACTAAGTGGCCGGGCAATATTCGCTTTTATAAAAAAATTATAATATAATATATCTAGAAAAATAAAGGAGAAATAAAAATGGATTTAGATGATTTAATGTATAATGCTCTTAAAAGAGAAATAGATTTTAAACGATTTGCTGAAGCTAATAGAGGAACCAAAGAAGGTCAAATTTATAAAGAACTTGCTGAGGAACAGAATCAACTTTATGGAATCCTTAAGGAATATAAAGAATTAAGAGCAGAGTCATCAAGAAACTCTCGAGGATATTGGGGAGAATATGGCTAAGGTAAAACCTTAGCCATATTTGAATTTTTATAAAAAATATGATATAATATATATGTAAAAAATAAAAGGAAAAAATAACATGAATAAGTACGAAAAGTTAAAGAATTTTATACTTAATGATACAATTAATGGAGATTATAAATCAAGTGCTATTGAAGATTTATATTGTTCAAACCGCAACCGAGATATAGAGGTAGCATTACTTACTGGACGTGAAGGAACAGATGAATTTAGTTGTAATTATGATTCTATCGTTTGTGTTTATTATGATAATGGTTTAAAGATTATAAGTAATCTTAAGCCAGGCAAATGCTATCATTTTAATCGTTTTGTTTTTAACACTTTCTTAAACTATATGGAATTTAGCGATGTAATTCGAAATGATGGTAAAGTTACTATTAAGGAAATAGTTGATTTAGTAAATTCTTACTTTGGCGCAGATTTGATAAATTATGAGACTTATGATATAAATTATAATTTTGAAAATGATTATGTAGTACAAATTTTATTTAACTCAAGAGGTAATTTAAAAGATGAATAAGAAACATGCTTTAGGTTTTGATAAAGGATATATTTATCTCTTTAAAGGAAGTCAGGAGATGTATGATGACTGGTTTAAAGAGAGTATTTGTCGTTACCATGGAACCTTCGGATGGTATCTTGCTTCAGAAGATGAGGATAAGTTGATTTCTATTCCTGTTGGTTTAGAGATGATAAAGCTAAACTATGACCAGGTTTTCGTAGATGAAAATCAGTTAAAGCCAATAGCAGAAATAGAAGCAGCAGTATTTGCTTTAATCTACGGCAATTCCGCTAGTTCTTTTGTCGGTACTATTGGTCAGAGATTGCCTCTTGTTTTAAAATGCACTTACGCAAAAAAGACTGAGGGTAACTATGGTTCTCAGACATTCCACATGTTTGAGGACAAAGATGGAAATGTATATACTTGGTCAACAGCTGCTAAAACATTAGAAGTAGGAAAGATTTATGGATGTAGAGCAACTGTTAAGGACCACAAGATTTATAAGGGACAGAAACAGACAGTTTTAACACGAGCTATGCAATTTGAAGAAAAGGAGAATTTCTAAGATGAAATGTTTTTATTGCGGCCGGGAGCTTCGTGTACTACACAACGACGACGGTATGGTGATGCTCAAATGCGGCTATCCGCGCTGTAAACTTCAGCCAGAATCTGATTGGGAGCCCGATCTCGCTCTGGCAGAAGCAGACATTGAGATGGTTAAAAAGTCAATGAAAGGTGGTAAATAATATGTCTATTTTTAGGAGAAAGAAAAAGTTTTATTTTTACTATCCCGAAGTTGGAAAAGTTTTTATCATAAAAGCTCGTGATGAATCAGAGGCTTGTTGGAAGATGATGCATGTTTCAATTAAACCTTATATATATAGTTATTGGGAAATTATAACAGAAGAAGAATATAATAATTTGAAAGGAAAACAATTATAATGAATTATTTTTTAGCTACTCTTTTGGCAGTAGGTTTGGTTGTTATGGGCTTTATTGGAGGCGCATGGTATGCACTTCGGAGGTTTAAACATATTGAAGTCAAGCTACCTGATGATGTTTCTGATGAAGAAATGCAACGTATTGCAAAAGACTTAGTCGACAGAATGAATAATTTAAATAAGAGGGATGAGTAATCGTCTCTCTTTAATTGTTTTTAATTATTTTTTTTGATATAATATATATGTAAAAAAATTAAGGAAGTAATTAAATATGCTGATTAGAAAATTGACACAAAAAGAAATAGATACAATTACATCTTATCGTAAGGAGTTTGGCGATTATACTAATGCGTATAATGCAGGTCCTTTTATGCCTACTGAGAAGTGGCTTTCAACCTGGGAACAGGGAAAAGAGGAAGAAATAGGTAATATCTTTGGAGGAGAACTCTATATAGAATTTCCTGTTGAAATACAGGCTACTAGAAAAATACTCGAAGCTGAAATAGATAAGTATGAATTGTGTGGCCACCCTTTTTATAGTTGTTTAACAGATTTTATAAGTTATAAGTATAAGTTTGGTGGCAGACTTTCCCGTTATACTGTTTTAAGTTATTTAACTTCTACTTCTGCACTTATTGACAAGGTGTATAATCATTGCGAAAATATAGAGTTTAAATATAAGACTGAAGCTGGAGAAGATAAAGTTCTTGTAGTTACAAAAGGTATGAGACTTACTAAGATTTACTCTAAGCTCAATAAGATTTACAAACTCGTAAGTCCTGAAGTATATGAGGATTTTAGACGTAAGTATAGTCTTATCTTTAATCAGGAGAAGATAAAGGGAACTTATGTTCTTTCTATTCGTCCTTTTGATTATATGACGATGAGTGATAATGACTATGGTTGGTCAAGCTGTATGAATTGGATGAATGGTGGTTGTTTCCGTCGTGGGACCATTGAGATGATGACTTCTCCTTGCGTAGTAGTAGGATATTTGAAAGGTGAAAAGCCTATGAAGGAATGGCCCGAAATTGACAATAAGAAGTGGCGTTGTCTGTTTGTTGTTAAGCCTACAGTTATTACTTCTGTTAAGAATTATCCTTACTACAATGATGAATTGACTACTTTTGGTGTTAAGAAGCTAAAGGAGCTTGCTGAGAAAAATCTTGGCTATAAGTATAACGATACAATGGGAATTAATGAAGATGATGAAAGCTTCATACCTTTTTATTATGATGAAGATAAGAAGCGTTGGTATGGTTTTTCTTTCCATACGAATTTTATGTATCGTGACTTTGGTACTACTGATTCTTATAATCATTATTTTGTAAGTACTGATGAAGATAACGCTATTATAGAAGAATTTAAGAAAATGAAGTATAGACAGCATATTTCATATAACTATAGTGGTACTTATATCTGTTCTATTTGCGGCAAGGTTGAGACGCCAGATGATTATGAAGATACTGAAGGACTTAATTTGTGCTGCCTGGAATGCAGTGGTAGTACGACCTGTCAGAGATGCGGCCGCATCATCTATTCAAACGACGATATGTATAGTACTATAGATTATGATTGTGTTTGCAGCTGCTGTATTGAGGATTATGAATTTGTAGAGTATCTCGATACTTACGCCCCGTATGATTCGGTCTACGAATATAGACTTGCTATTCCTACAGAAGACGGTTTCTGGTGTTCTTCTTTGAAAGTGGAAGCTGTTGATGACGACTTTGAGGAATTTAAGCATTATACCGGAGCTGATGCTTATGAAACCCTTGAAGCAGATGATTGGGGAAGAGATTATCTTGTAGTTGACCTTGAAAAGTTAATCAATAATTGGAGTGAGATTGAAAGATATATTTATAATTGTCCGAGAAATGTTAATGCTCATAACATTGAAGATTACTTTATAAAGTATAGAAGAGAGCTGCGGTTTTGAAAAAATCTACGGTTCTTAGCACCAACGATTTGAAAAATTAAAAAATTTAGTGTATAATATAAGTGTAAAAAGTGAGGGAAATACAAAAAACTTCTTTCACTTTTGATACACTAAATGAAGAATTTGAAAAGCACAAACTTGAAAAATTAAAAAATTTAGTGTATAATATAAATATAAAAGATAAGGAAAGAAAATCCAAATCTTAAAGAACCAAACAGTCAAAGTAAAAAGAAAAAATTATTAAAGGAGAAAAAAGACTATGACTAAGAAGATTACAGCAAGAGAGAACTATGTAGCAATCGCAGATTTCGTAAAGGCAAACGGTGGTGATGAGGCTTGGGTAGATTTCCTCAAGGCACAGGTAGAGAAGCTCGATGCTAAGGCAGCTAAGGCTAAGGAGAAGAGAGCTGAGAAGGCTGCTGAGCCCGACCCTTATATCGAGGCTATCGCAGGTGCTATCGGTGATGAGCCTATCACAGCTGACGAAATCGTTGCTAAGCTCGGTATTGAGGACCTTACAAAGAATAAGGTAACTGCTCGTATCGGTAAGATTGAGGGTATCGAGAAGGTCGACATCAAGGTCGAGAACGCTGAGGGCAAGACTGTTAAGAGAGTTGCTTATAAGCGCGCCTGATGGTGACTTCATCACCATCTAAATTGGAGACCAGTGAGGTACTGAAAATCCGTATAAAAGGGCAAGACTAAAGAGGGAGTGTCGAAAGACACTCCTTTTTTGATTTCTAAAAAATTTTATGATATAATACTTATGTAAATAAAATAAAAAATGGAGGTGTATGCCCGAATGAAATATTGTTTACACGCTTAGGTAGATAGAGAATATCTTGATAAAGCTGATGAACTTAAGGTAATATGGGAAAAAAGAGATATTATCCCTGAGATCTTTGAGCAGTATCCAGGCAAAGATGTTATTTTAGAGTGCTTTGAACAAGAACTCCAAGAGAAAGATATAGAAGATTTAAAAATCTTCAAGGGACTAAGTAGAGGACATTTTAGAGTTTGTTGCGCTAATTGGAAGCTATTTAGAGATTTGGATATTCCTTATTATGTAGGATACCCTATAACCGATGCCTTTACTTTAAATGGATTATTGCGCGCGGGGGTCACGGACGTCGTCATAGCTGGGCCATTGTTGTTCGACTTAGAAGGGATATGGAAAACCTTGGGAGATGATGCTGATGTGCAATTTAGGGTAATGCCTAATGTCGCGTACACAGACGGCTTGCCGCACGAAAATGGAGTAGTTGGTTCCTGGATTAGACCTGAAGATGTTGAAGCTTATGGTAATCTTTTTGACGTAATTGAATTTGAAGATACAAGAGATAAGGTAAGAGAACAGGCTTTATACAGAATATATGCAGAAGATAAAAAGTGGTTGGGTCAGCTTAAAGATTTGATTACTAATTTAGACTATTCAGGAGATAATGCTTACATACCTGTTGGAATGTCATTACATAGGATCGATTGTCATCAGAGATGCCTCACAGGTAGTAATTGTCGTATATGTTATAGAATGTTAGATTTAGCAAATGAAAAAGTGTATAATAAAATAACGGAGCAAAAGAAAAATAATGAACAGATTTAATCGCGAAGAATATTCAATGTATAAAAAGATACTTGGATTCACTCAGCCAACCTTGCTAAAAGCTATGAAGCTATTTCTAGAAAAATATTATACTAAAGTATTAGCTACAAAAGATTTTGTTATTGCTTTTGGTGATATTCCTATAGCATTATGCGCGCATCTAGATACGGTGTTTTATACCCCGCCAAAAAACATTTTTTATGATAAAGAAAGTGGAGTAATTTGGTCTCCTGAAGGATGCGGGCACGATGATAGAGCCGGTGTTTATATGATAATGAAGATAATCCAGGCTGGTTACAGACCGAATGTTATCTTTACAACTGATGAAGAAATTGGTTGTAAAGGAGCAGATAAGCTTTGTAATTATGCAAATCCTTTTGAAGATTTGCAGTATATTATTCAGCTTGACCGCCGTGGAATAGATGATTGCGTATTTTATTATGGAGATAATCAAAAGTTTATAAAGTATGTAGAATCTTTTGGTTTCAGAGAGGCTAAAGGAAGCTTTACTGATATTGTATTTTTATGTCCTACTTGGGAAGTATGCGGAGTAAATCTATCTATTGGTTATGAAAATGAACATACTTGTATGGAGTATTTAGATGTAGGCGTTTTTTATAATACAATGAATAAGGTTATTAAGATGCTAGAGAACCCACCAATAGAGAAGTTTGAATATACAGAAAAACCTGTTAAGTTAGTTAAGAATTTAAAACTTGGAAACAAGTGTGAGAAATGCGGCCAGACGGTCTATGAACCGTCCGAAGACCTGTTCCCTGTAAAATATAAGGGTGGAAAAAGAAATATTTGTATAGAATGTATGATGGGCGGAGTAAATTGGTGTATTAATTGTAATGAAGCATTTGAAACCACTAACCCAGATGCAGTTTTATGTGATGAATGTGAAAGAAGTATGAGAGAGGGAGGTCAAGGCTAATGAATCATTATTTAATAATTTTGAAACATGGTACTAAGATTTTAGTCAAAGCAGATAAATTTTATATTGCTTCTGATGCTATGTAGTTTTGTAATGAGCTTACTGAAGAACTTATAGCCTATTTTAAAACAGAAGAAATAGTAGGTTGTACTAAAATCAATATAGAAGAACTTGATGACATATTAAATTTTTTGGAAGGAGACTGATGACTATGCCGAGAGGTACAACAGCCAAAGAGAAGGTTGAGAGTAAGATTAAGGAAGCGTTTGGTGCTGATTTTGTGGGGGTGTATGATCGTAAAATTTATGTATGGGCAGATGATGGTGGAGAGCGGGTGCAGATTGCCATTTCTATGACCTGTCCCAAAACTATGGTAGGAACTGTAGATCTTACTGCTGCGGCAGGAGGTGGTCACGATTTCTCGGACCCTGAGGTTGTTGTCGCTCCAACGACCAGCCAGCCCGCAGAGATTACAGAAGAAGAACAGAAGAATATTGAGGATTTGATCGCTGCTCTTGGTTTATAAGGAGAATTAAAATGGCAAAGATTATACCTATTAGTAAATTAAGAGAAATAAGAGCAAGAGAAGATGAATGTACTAAAAATCGAATTATTGATGAAATAAATGTAGAAATTCGTAGAGCTCTTCGAATCAGAAATCCAGAAATAACTTATATATTTGACATTTATCCACATTTAATAAATGTAGTTGAAGAAGAGTTAACATCAGCAGGATATGACGTAGAAGAATGTATACAACGTTCACCTCATGATGATAAAATTCTATATCATTTTTTAAAGATTTCTGGTTGGGATGGTTTTGATTTTTAAGAAATTTTTTGATATAATATATATATAAGAAATGAGAAAGAAAGTCTTTAGAGTTTGTGGCTTTCTTTCGCTCTTATAACAACTGAATATTTATTTTGCTTTATTTTAGTGATATGGGATATTACTAAAAGTCAGGAAAGACTATAAAACAAACAAACCAAATATTGGGCGCGCCACCGCCCGTTGGTGAAAGTCCATAAAGGTGGCACTGTTATCCCCCGGTACCAGAATTGGCATATGGACCGGACTTTAAGGCGTACCAAGAGCACTAATAAGGGAAACCTATTAAGTGAATGATGGCTAATTCGGCGAAACTCTCAAGTAGACAACGCCGAGCTAAATCGGATTAACCGTAAATGTGTAGAGACTATATACCATCCGCCTAAATCTTAATGACATGGCGAAGACATAGTCCAGACCACAACACTTAGGTGGCTATGGCGACATAGTGTGGCAAGAAAATCCGGGGTTTTCGGGTTCGACTCCCGAGCGGGGGACCATAGGGCAAGAGAAGAAAATAAGAGTGGGACACTAGGAGGACTAACTCCCTGGACCATTGGTCTTAAAATAAAGTGTGCAACCCCAGATGTGCCCAGTCGGTTTTCCCAACAGCGACTTTAAATAAGTGTTGGGCGTATATACGATAACCCCTAGAAGAGTAGCCGGTGTGGGTGAAAACTAGGGGTTTTTTGTTTTTTATAAAAAAATATGATATAATATATATAAGAAAATAGAAAGGAAGAAAAAAGATGGAGAGCAAATTATTTAAAGTAGGATGTGACAACTGCGGTGCGGAGTATCGCATTAATTCTCGTGGTGAAATGAATTGTCCTTTTTGCGGCTCTAAGATTTATCTTAATGACAAAGACTTTGAAGAGTATCTCAAAGTAAGAGATGAGATGCTTACTAAAGACTGTATTAACAATGATTTAGTTAATACCGATGGAGATGTTTTGGGAATTTGGCATGGAGAATCGTCAAAGTTTTTTACATCTAAGCATGGTAGAACAATAACCATTAAATATTTTTTCTCTCCTGAAGAAGATGTTTATATTGGCAAAGAAAAAATAATTTATATTTTAGATAAAAATATTTTCAAACCTGTTGAGGATTTGCTTTTCCCCTCTGCCGATATAAAAAATTTACAGAAGTATTTTCCTACTATTGTTAATAAAGTAGACTTAGATGATGGGAGAGTTTTAATCGCACTTGATAAACCAGAGAATGTATATCCGCTGTCTATGTTTAATAACTTAGATGCTAAGCAGGTAGCTTGGATGATTTCCCGCATGGAAAATCTTGGTTGCGTTTTTGAGTTTAATGAAATTGGTTTTAAAAAGGTAGATATAAATGATTTCTACATTAATCCTAAAACGCATGAACTTTATTTCTTGGGAAAGAACTGGAACACTTTTGCGAAAGTTCCAACCAAGAGATACTTAGAAGATATAAGAAAGGTTGCGGCAGAGGTAGTTAATGACTCCACGGTACCTGAGCTTTGCCGCGAATTTTTGAACACAGCCCCCGAAGCCGATGCTTATTTGGACTTTCACAAGTGGGATAATGTGATAGAAAATGGATTTAATGGACATAACTTTCATAAATTTGTTTAATTGTTTTTTAAAATAAAAAGTGTTATAATATATTTATAAAAATAAAGAAAGGAAAAATAAATTATGGGATGCGGAAGCTATACAGCACATGATTGGGATAAGTTGAAAACATCGAGAGGTATTACTAATAGCTCTAATGAAAGAGAGCTTTTTACGAATCGTACACTTTTGGATAAGTTTAATCCTTACTATATTAATGTAAGAGAGTCGAGAGATAATGATGAGCACCCTAATTCTACACCAATTGCTATTGGACTTGATGTTACGGGTTCTATGGGTTATCTTCCTGCGGAAATTATTAAGAATGGACTCAATGAATTGATGAAGAAGTTGTATGCTTCTCAGGTAATTCCTGACCCGCAGCTTATGTTTGCAGCTTGCGGTGACTATTGTGATGATGCTCCTCTTCAGATTACACAGTTTGAATCGGATATTCGTATTGCAGAACAGCTGATGGAACTCTATCTTGAAGGTGGCGGCTGGGGCAATGGCGGTGAGGATTATCAGTTGTTCTGGTACTTCCTCGGTAAGCATACTGATACCGACTCGATGAAGAAGAGAAACAAGAAGGGTTATGCCTTTACTATTGGCGATGAACCTGTGCATAAAGTGATTCATAGAGAAACTTTTAAGAAAGTATTTAATGAGATTCATCCTACTATGGATACAGCCGAAGCACAGGCAATTTGTGAAGAGAAGTATAATCTTTTCCATATTAATATAATTAATTGGTATGGTAGCACACATGAAGTTGTTCCTGGTAAGACTATTCAGATAGACAGAAATGAAGTTACTTACTTGCCTGAGATTATTCTTACAGTTATTTGTAAGATTGAAGGAGTTAACCCGACAGAAATCCTTGGTGACCTGGATAAGAATGTAGAAAAAATCGTAAATAGAGCAATAAAAGATATAAACTTTGGAGAAAATATTGAGATATGAACATAGCAGTAATCGGAGCTAATTTTGGTGATGAAGGTAAGGGACTTGCGGTAAACTATTTTACCAAAGAGGGAAAGAATCTGGTTGTGCGCCACAATGGTGGCGCGCAGTCAGGTCATACCGTAGAAGTGGGAGACAAGAGATTTGTATTTCACGAGCTTGGCTCCGGTTCTTTTAATGACGCTGCTACCTATTGGGATGTTACTTATCATCCTGACCTTTATGTTTTTAATAAGGAATTTGATGATTTTTATAATCTCACCAAAAAACATGCAAAGATTTATTGCCACAAAGATACTAAGATTACTATAATTGATGATGTTTTTCTTAACTGCTTCAAAGAAACACAGAAGAAGGCAGGAAGCTGCGGTATGGGTATTTGGGAGTGCGTCTGCCGCAACAATGCTGGATATGGTCTTACAATCCAGGAGGTAAAAGACCTTTCTGTAAGAGAATTATATCATAAGTTGCTTTTCATCAGAACTAATTATACTTTAAAGAGATTAAACTATCTTAGAGGAAAGTTTGGAAACAATGAATTTTCTGAAAAGATGAATGATGCTGTATTGTTATATAACTATGCAGTAGCTATTAAGTATAATGTTGATTATATAGAGACAATAGAAGCACCTCATTTCCTTTTTGATAAGTTTGATAATGTTATCTTTGAGAATGGTCAGGGGTTGCTCTTAGATGGAGATTATGATGTAGTTCATGGTACTCCTTCTAAAACAGGTTTGTATAATGTAGTAAATAGCCTCGCGGCCGCCGGTAGAAAACTCGACGAAGCAGTTTATGTTACAAGAACTTACTTAACCAGACATGGTAGGGGTGACTTTGTAGTAGAATGTGATAATCTGATTAAAGATGATACAAATATTTATAACGAATGGCAGGAAGGTATTCGTTATGGGAGATTTGACTCTTTGGATAACCTTAAAGCAAGAGTCAATGAGGATTGCAAGGTAGTTAAACCTCATTTGTTAATTACTCATGCGAATGTTACCGACGGTAAAATGCTAACCGCAACCGGAGCAGAAGATATTAAGAATTTAGACTTTGAGAAAATTTATATTTCAGATAACAAGTTTACTGTAAATAAAGTGATTGTTTAAAAGCAATCACTTTATTGTTTTTTATAAAAAAATATATTATAATATTTATAGAAAATAAGAGAAAAGGAAGTGATAAACTATGCAGTTTTTTGAATATTATGTTCTCTACTGGGACGACTTGTCAGAAGAAAATACAGTAGCAAAAGGAATAGTTTTTGCTACTGGCATTACAGAGGCTTATCAGAAGTTAATAGATTTCTTTGGCGGAGAAAATGAAGATAATATTATAAAGCTTCATATTGATGGGATTGAAAATTTTGAAGGTATAGTACAGACAGAAATTAGAAAGGCAAAGACAGGAGAAAGGGATAAAGTATAATGGAAAGATGGGAACATGATGCATTTCTTGGTTATATGGCTGAGGAATTTCAGAGGTCAACTTTGAGTGGAATAGTTAATGATATTGAAAATGATATTATCTTCAATGGTTTTGATGAAGATGATGTTGTTGAGAAGTACGGCCCCAGGATTGGCGAAGAAAATGCAAGAAAAATTTTTGGTCAACTTAGTTAAATCGTATTATCCTTTTTTGGATAATACATAACAAAGAAGGAGTAATAATAATGATAAGACTTTATATAAATGAAGGTTATGATACTAAGAATAAGCAACTTATTGGGGAGTTTTCTACTAATCGGGAAGTAGCAATAGCTAAGGCGCAGTGGCTGGAAGAGAATGGATTAAAGAGAGCACCTTTTTCTCGCTGTTGGCAGACATCTGATGGTGAAATATTTGAAGATTTTGGCTCGTGGCGTTGGTTCTTCATTACAAAAGAGGTATAATTCGCTTTTTTAAAATTTTTATGTTATAATATTTATGTAAAAAAGATAAGGAAGTGATAAAAATGAAGTTGAAGAAAATAATGAAGATACTCCCTGAATGGGAAACAATTAGAGTCTGGGGTAATGATGAGAAGGAATATCTTTATCATGGTCTTGTTAGAGATTTGCCCAAGAGGCTAGAAAATCTGAAGATGACCACTAACTCTGAAGGTAACTCTTACTTCGATATTAGATATAATTGCTCTGATGTTGAAGACCATGTTGCAATCTTTGTTGAAGAGGAGTAAAAATGAAGACTTTAATGATAAATGGACAAGAAATAAAAGTTGTCTATCCAGAAGAGGTAGATAAGTTTCTTACTCCAGAAGATAAGGAAATGGACGCGCGCTGCCGTGCCGCCGTGGAAGAAGCTATCAGAAAAAATGAGTTTTTTAATAGCTTAAATAAAAAGAAGAACATAAATTGAATTATAAAAAATTTTATGTTATAATATATATGTAAGAAAGTGAGGGAAGAAAAAACCAATACCTTTCTAGTCCTTCTATCAAGATTCTAAAGGTCGTGGACGATAAATAAGCCAGCATCTTGGACTCGTCTATTCCAGTAATAACTTCATTTGCGAGTATAAATAATTTATGAAGATTACTCTTTTAGAGATGGGTTGGCGCAGTATGTAGGTGTACGCAGTATAAATCCTTAACATAAAAGCTCTACGGCGTTAAGGTACCTCTGCATAATGATTACCCGTAGCAAGAGGTGGACAGATATCCACAACTCTTCCCCATCTTTTTTAAGTATGTGGGTATCGTATAACGGTAGTACTACAGTCTTCCAAACTGTAAGTGAGGGTTCAATCCCCTCTACTCACTCCATTAGAGACGTTTATTTAGAAGGGTTTTCATTTGCGTCTTTAAATAATTTATGAAACTCTTTCCCAAACTCCGAGAGCTAACGGCTAACACTTAGGGTGGTCTTAAGGCGGGACAGGTTGAGTTAGCAGGAGTATAATTACCCGAAGTTAAAAACATCATAGGCAAGATGGACTCAAATCAACCGGTTAATGGTTTGAGAGATCTCCACCTGAAGGACCAGGTCTAGGCAGACAGTATTGCCCTAGATACAACAGTACCCGATTGCATGCCCGAATTTCGACCATAGTGTGGGAGTCGTAGAACGGAGTGAAGCTGAAGGTTTTTAGCGATTTTAGTTTAATGGTTGTTATGAGGCTAGAAAGCAGCATCAGGGTAGCTGTAGGCAGGTAGACGAAAGTGATAGCCTTTAACCGATTACAAATAACGGGAAGTCTCAAATGAGATTGGGGTTCAATTCCCCCTAGCCTTGTAAGAGCCATTAAACCCCCTCGGTGGTCTGTAACCGGGGTGTGCGGTAAACGTAAGGTTTAAGGCTTTTATATGGCGCGTTGGACAACCGGTCAAGTCACCACCCCTTCACGGTGGAGAAAAGGGTTCAACTCCCTTACGCGCTACCACGAACCTACGAAGAATGAAAAAGATTTAATTCGCTTTTTATAAAAATTTATATTATAATATATATGTAAAAAGTGAGAAATGCCTATCTAGTTCAATGGCAGAATGCGACACCCTTAATGTCGGAGATATGGGTTCGACCCCCATGGTAGGTACCAAATATGGCGAATTAGTTTAATTAGTAAAACGAGAGATTTGTAACCTTTTGACCTCGGAGCATAACCGGGATTCGCCTCCACCTCCCCTTTGCGGCTTTCAGGAGGTTAAACTAAAGTCGCTTGATATTCCCCTGTCATTTAAAGGTAGGATAGGTGACTGTTAATCATTCAATGGAGGTTCGATTCCTCCCGGGGGAGCCAAGGAAGTGACGATTAAATAATGCAGAAAAGGAATAAGTCCTTTGTATAGACAGTGGAAAATTCCATCGTCTTAGTTATCAGTTCAGATGCCGTAGGTCGCGGTGCATTAGCTGACTTTATGTGGATATAGTATAGTGGCAGTACGCCTGCTTGCCAAGCAGGGAGCACGGGTTCAATGCCCGTTATCCACTCCAATATATCAGTATAGTGCTAGTGGTAACACAGCGGTCTCCAAAACCGAAATCGGGGGTTCGATTCCTCCTGCTGGTGCCAGCCCAAAGTAGCTTATGGGTTCAAGTGTTTTAGAGGTTTCGACTTACAACCTCTTGGGTGAAGGAGTTAATAACTGTTGCTACGCAGAAAAACGCTCCCGACTTATACATGAGGTTTGTATCTTTGAACTATTGGCAATAGTCGTTAAACTGAGGCAAAGGGAAAGATACTATTATATGGCTCTATGGTATAATGGCTATTATGACGGATTGTCTCTCCGTAGATCGGGGTTCAATTCCCCGTAGAGTCGCCACACGCCCCTATCGTCTAGTGAATAGGACACGACTCTTCTAAAGTCGTAACCTAGGTTTAAATCCTAGTGGGGGTGCCAAAGAAGGATTAGTTCGTTCTGGTTCGTACTAATTTAAATGATAGACCAACGGAAGACAATAAGGGACCCTTTAACCATGTCTTGACGCTTGAACCTTCTATATTTTATAAAAGAGCAGGTACAATTTATGTTAATAGAAAACAATAAACAAAAAGGAAATGCTGGATTGGCATTAGGAATAGCTTAGTTTGGTGCTAATGGTTATACAGTTTCTTTACCTCTTAATGATACTCAATGGTATGATTTTATTGTTGAAAAAGATGGTATTTTTCAAACTGTTCAATGTAAGTTTACTGACTCTAAAGATAATAGAATTAGTTTAAGATCTACTGGAGGAACTAATGGTAAAGTATATGACAGAGTAATTGATCATCCAATAGATTTGTTATTTTGTTCTAATGCAAATAATATGTGGGTTATTCCAATGGAAGAATTAAGATTACAAGGAAATGTTAGTTCTATAGCTTTAAGAACAGAATTAAATTCTAATAATCAAGGTTTTGAAACTTGTAAATATTTAGTAAAAATTTAAAATGGAAGAGTAAACCGTAATTGGTAGCGGGCGTGGCTGTAGACCACGTGTCAGTGACTCTGGGGGTTCAAGTCCCTCCTCTTCCACCATTTATCGAAGCATCTTCTAATGGTTAGGAAACTTGTCTGATTTGAAGAATTAATCATTAATTTTAAACTATGTTAAATACAAAACAGCGTGGAAACATAACAGAATTACAATGTATGTTAGCATTTTTAAAATTAGGATACAATGTATTAACTCCTTAGGGTGATTGCGAACGATATGATTTTGTAGTAGATATAAAAGGTAATTTTTATAGAATACAAGTTAAATCGGCGAATGCAAACCACCTAGAAGAAGGATATATAGTATTTAATACTTCTAATAAAACTACTAGGGGAGGAACTTTTGTTCGTCATCCATACACAAAAGATGAAATTGATTATTTCGCAACATTTTTTAATGAGCAATGTTATTTAGTACCAGTGAATGAATGTAGTATTTTTGAAAAAAGATTACGATTTACTCCTCCAAAAAATGGACATACTAAAGGAATAACATTTGCTACTGAATATGAATTAGAAAAGGTGGTGAAAAAAATAATTAATGAATAACATCTTTGAATCAAGCAAGTAATGGTAGTTCGATTCTATCTGCTTCGACCAATGCTCTGGCGCTAGGTCTAAGAGGATAAATTATTTATCTAGCTAACTGCGGGGAAGGAAGTTAAACCGACGAAGAGACTGCGAGGGTTTACTAGGTCGCGTTGAGGCAGTAATGCCAATAGTGGGTAAGCACCAGGGATGGAAACGCAGAGAGTTCCGAAAAACCTAGTTTTTATTTAGTTCCTAACCAAATATCCAGAGTATTTTCTTAACAGCCCGTCTGGAGGCGTAGGTTATTGAAAGCACCGCAGTGGATTGACGCTGCTAAGACCAGACAGCTGGCGAATGAGTATTCCTGAATTGCCAGGAAGGTGTGCACCGCACTGGGCCTGCGGGTCCACCCACCTCATACTTGCGGGAGATATAAATGAGACAGAGGGAACTCCAGTGATAGATTCGCTGCGCGCGGAGGTTGTGCTCCGCTGAGGGAAGTAGGCCCCTGACACAAGCACTGACCAAGGTAGTAACAGTCCTTGGTAAACTGGCAAGCCGATATGCGTCCAGTGCTTTTAATCTCAAAGTGAGAGCGTGGTTCGAGTCCACCTACCTCCCTTAACCGGGGGGTGCAGGTGCAATACCTTTGAGATTATTATACCCGAGTGGTGGAAGTGGTAGACACGCTAGTCTTAGAATCTAGTGCCTTGTGCGTAAGAGTTCGAATCTCTTCTTGGGTACCATTTATATTGGAGGCTACCCAAGCGGTTATGGGGCTGTTCTTATAAAGCAGTTGCGGTGAGTTCGACTCTCACGCCTCCGACCACGCTCATATTGATGAGCCTAAAATAGGAATTTATGGGGATTGTCAAGTCAATCGGGATTTAATGGCAAAACTTTATTTGCTCGTAACTGTAGAGGTCATTGGTCCCAAGCATAGGAGCACCTAAATTAGAAGATTACAACTTACTATTAAAATGCTTAGATAGCTCAGTAGGTAGAGCGAGGGACTGAAAATCCCTGCGTCAGTGGTTCAATTCCGCTTCTAAGCACCAATTATTATGGGGATTGGGACTGCTTGGAGTGGTCACCTGCCTTGCAAGCAGGATAGCAGACGGGGTCGGTGCCCGTAATCTCCACCATATGCCCGGTTAGTTTAATAGGAGAATCCCTCTCTTACAAAGAGGAGGAGAAGGAGCGTAACCTTCACTGGGTACCATATGTCTGGCTGATGGAATTGGTATACGTACTCGGCTCAAACCCGAGGTTATCTGGGTTCGAATCCCAGGCTAGACACCATTATATGCTCGCATAGGCTAATGGAGAGACCTCCTGGCTACGAACCAGGCAGTGAAGGTTCGAGTCCTTCTGTGAGTACCAATATCATCGGTGGCGGAATAGGTAGACGCTATTGGCTTGGGAAGTAGATTATGTCTGAGGCTCACTGCCTCCTCAGTGCAGACCGAGATGAAGATGTATTCATATCTGCACGGGCTGAAGATTGAAAACGCATAGTTATGTAAGGTGCAAATCCTTACCCGATGTTTTTATAAAAAAATTAAATTTATAGGCTTAGGTAAGAGGACCTTGTAAGTAGTTGATAGTGGAACAATAACCTAATTTTAATATGGGGGTGTAATAGGTTTCGACAGGGTTAAAAAGTTTAGATAAGCGAACAGAGGATTCTCGTTGTGCCTCTATAAAAAACGAGAACTTTTAAATATAATCGCTAATGATTACGCTTTAGCAGCCTGATAATGCTGCCGTTTACTTTATTTAATCTGTAAGATAAGGTAAATGTACGGTTTCAGACCTTGATTATTAGAGGTGAAATAATCAAAACTTATTTTAGTGGTTCGGCTAAGATATTTTATTCAGAACTCCTTGATTATTAATTTGCCAATAGAGGAATAATTAAAGGATAAATAAATATTGGCTATGTTCGTAGAAAGTCTAAGGTTTTTAGTTTTGGACAGGGGTTCGACTCCCCTCACTTCCAATCTGACATAACAAAACCCTCCACGTGGGGTCAGATGGGCAACATATTATTTATGGCTAATTTTGTTAAATTTTATAATTGAGTTCGAAGAATGAACTCTGACCCACAAAATTCATTGGTCAATTTTTTATAATTTATCTATTAAATTTTTGAAGTATAATAAGAGGGTATAACTCAGTTGGCTAGAGTAACGGTCTTTTAAACCGTAGGTCGTGGGTTCAAGTCCCACTACCCTCACCAAAATATACTTCAAAGGAGATAGATTATGAATAGTAAAAACAAAGGTAATATTGGAGAATCTCAAGCTTTAGCTGAATTTACGAAAAGAGGAATACAAGTTTCTATTCCTTTTGGAGATAATGCTAGATATGATTTAATAGCAGACTTCAACGGAAAATTAAATAAAATTCAAGTAAAATAGTGTAATCAACAAATAGTAAATGGTTCTATTAGTTGTCCTTGTGCTAGTAGTACAAATCATACTACAAATAAGCATTATGATACTTATAAAAATGATATTGATTATTTTGTATTTTATTTAGTTGAATGGGATGACATTATTATTGTTCCTATTGAAGAAATAGGAGATAAAAAAGCAATCTGTTTTAGAAAATCAATACCTGTTTCGAGTCAAAATTATCATTTAGTACAAGATTATACTTTTTCTAAATTTTTTGATGATAAAAAAGAAGAAATAGAAGAAAATCCAATTATTGCTCTAAAAAAAATTACAGATAAAAAGAATTATTGTATAGATTGTAACACTCCCATTACTAAAGGGGCTGTAAGATGTATGAGCTGTGCCGCAAAATTGCGACCTAGGAAAGTTGAAAGACCGACAAGAGAAGAATTAAAACAGTTAATTCGTCATGTTCCATTTGTCAAATTAGCTGAACAATATGGAGTAAGTGATAAAGCAATAGCAAAATGGTGTATAGCAGAAAATTTACCATCTAGAAAAAAAGATATTTTACTTTACTCTGATGAAGAATGGGATAAAATTTAACTTTTTATAGCCTTCCAAATGGAAGGCTATAATTATAAAAATAATTGTTTTTTAAAAAAATAAATGATATAATATATATAGAAAATAAAAAGAAGGTGATGTTAATGATTTTCGTAACTGGAGATACACACGGAACAATTGATTTAGATAAAGTTACTACTTATTTAAATAACTCTCCAAAAGCATCAAAGATAGATTATCTTATCGTTTTGGGAGATTTTGGTGCATGTTTTTATGGTAAGCCAGAGCCGGGAACTAAGTGGCATTATGTATTAGAGGCTAGAGGTTTACTTGATGCAGATGAAAAGACTTTAGATAAGTGGAAGAGTTTCCCCTGGACTACTCTTTTTATTGATGGCAACCACGAAAATCATAATGTTCTTGATAGCTATCCGGTTAGTGAGTGGAATGGTGGTAAGGTTCACTTCCTCGCAGATAATGTAATTCACCTTATGCGTGGTCAGGTCTTTACTATTGAAGGTAAAACTTTCTTCACTATGGGAGGAGCAGAATCTACTGATAGAATATATAGGATAGAAAATCAAACTTGGTGGGCAAGAGAAATGCCATCTGACCAAGAGTATAAAGAAGCTGTAGCCAATCTTGAAAAAAATGATTTTAAGGTAGACTATATTCTTACTCATTGCGCACCCGAGGGTTACATCTATCGTAACTCAGTTTATGTTTATAATAGAAGTCCAAATCGACTAGTTAATTTCTTTTATCATTTGTTAGATGGTATGGAAATTGAGTTTAAACACTGGTATTTTGGTCATTACCATGGCGATGAAGACATTTGCGGATTTGGAGAAGAAGAACCTCGGTTCCATTTAAGATACAGAAGAATAGAAGAGATAAAGGAGTAATATAATGCGTAGAGTTTACGATGATAGTAAGTATAATGAAGTGGCGGCAGTGGTCAATGGAGTGATTCAAACCATTAATCCTAATCAAGTATCTGAATATAGTTGGGGTACCAATAGAGCAAATGGTAGTCTTATTCGTAATGAAATCTTAAATAAGACAAGTTATATTAAGTTTGGTCGTAACGTAAATAATACAGGTATTGGTAATAATGCTTGCTATGAACTAATTTATACGGGTAACGACCAAGAAGAACAGATAGTAGGATTGTTCCATTGTACTGATGATATGTATGGTGGACAGTGTTGCTGGGTAAGTGATATTGATGGCGGCAGATGCACTAAGGGTAGAACCATAAGACCAAGATGATTAAAGTATATACAAGTTATTTTTACCAGATTAGGAATATGCGGCCGGAGGACCTTGCGTTCTCCACGGCACTTGGAGACCCCGCGTGGTACCATGACTTCACAAATGATAAACAGTATAAGTTTATAGACAAAAGGGGAGTTTTGAATGGGTTACGGGCAGAACCTTTCTGCCCACGACTAGAGTTGCGGCCGGAGGCTCAGTGCCGGGGAACGACCGGCTGTCCGCATCTCCTATCTAATTTACCTTGGTATTGTGATTTCCTATTGGAATATGAAAAGAAACTTAAACTCCTCAATCCGCAGGAGATAGAACAACGATTTCTCCGAGTAGGAGAATCTTGGCAAAACTTTAATAACAAAGAAATGGATATTACTTATATCCTATTGGTACACGAAGCTCCGAACAACCCTTGTAGTGAAAGAGTTATGTTACGACGCTGGTTAAAAGAGAACGGCTTTGGAGGTGAAGAATGGCAAAAGGAAACATCCATAAAAAAATGACTTATGAAGATAAGTTTGACCGTCACTATGCCTGTTGGGTGAAGAATAACCGCAAGGCCTGGCACTTTTGGAAGAGACGAACTCGTAAACAGTTTAGAATACTCCAAAAAGAAGAAATAAAGAAAGTATTAAGTGAAGAAGAATCCTAATCTTTTCTTGTTTTTTTAAAAATTTTATGTTATAATATATATGTAAAAAAGATAAGGGAGTAGATATTATGAAGAAAGTTTATGTGCTTACAATGAGTAAAGACACAGTTGTTTGTGTAGCTGATTCTCTTAAAGTAATAGAAGATTATCTTAAATTTGACTGTAAGTCGATGGGTACAATTAGTACAGATTTGTTTCAGTACAATTATGAAGATGATTTTAATGGATTTTTAATTTATCAAGTTAGGGCTTTTAATAAAAATAGTAACAAGTTTACTGACTTTTTTGATTATAAACTTCATGTCGGTTTCATGAATGTTGTAGACCCTACGGAATTAGATTATACGCCTTATTAAATTAAGTCCGGGCGGTATGCAAGTGGTCAAAGTACGCGGACTCTAACTCCGATGCCAGTAGCTAAGGCTTCGCAGGTTCGAATCCTGCCCGCCCGACCATATGCTACTGAACCTCGTCGGCCGGGGGAGGCGCCGCAACCGCCTCGTTAGTTGGTTCGACTCCAACCGGTAGCTCCATAGAAGTGAGAATTAAATTATGCGTTAAAGGATAGCCTTTGGATTGACTGGGACTCCACGCTCATAGGAGGTAGAGTAGCAGTCATTAGTTAACAGTTTCGATGCCGAGCGCAGGGTGCATAAGCTGTCTTTTTAAAACTAACCACATCTTGTTTTATTAAAAATTTTATGTTATAATATATATGTAAAAAAGAGAAAGGAAAAGAAATAAATGCTTTTTAAGTATGTGATACAATATGAACTTGATGGTACTATTGGAATAGAAAATGGTATCATTGGAGCATCTAGCTGGAAAACTGCTTGTGAGCGTCTTATTCAGTACTTTGGTGAAGAGCATATTGTAGAAATCAAAAGCATTTATGAATTAGAAAATCCTTTATGTGATGGAGACCTTAAAGATATTTTTGAAAAGGAGTGATGATTATGTCAAGTTATGTGTGCTTTTATGTTGAGAAGAATGGTGTTTATATTCCTCTGACAGATTACAGCAGAAGCAATCCTATGTATCAGGCAGCTGAATATAAGGTTCCTTATGAGGATGGTGTAAAGCTTGACGAGAAGGTTTATCACGCCATCAAAGAAGAGTTTGAGGAAATGATTGCTCGTTACGAGAAGAGCCTTAAAAGATATGAGCATGACATTGAGTTCACTCGTAAGGTAGAAGGTATTACTCTTAAAGAGAAACTTGATGCAGTAGAAGAGTATAACTCTTTTATTGAGGAAGTAAGTGAGGAACTTGAGATGGCTAAGGCTCAGCTTAATCATCTTAACTTTATGTATCACAATATAGTTAAGTGGAATTGCGGAGAAAATAATGTTTGGGTTGGAATTGAATGGAATCCAAACTATAAGGAAGAGGATTAATTGAAAATTTAAAAATTTTATGTTATAATATATATATAAAAGATTGGGTATTACTGAGAGCTGGGTCACACCCTGGGTAGCGGCGGTCCCGCAAGGAAAGAAGTTGGTTGTCCAACCCTTCGCTGCGAATGTAAGATTCTCCTATAATACTCCCTATGGGCAACACATAGGTTTTTTAAATGACGCGGGGGTCTGAAAGTACGACACTACCCTCTCAAGGTAGAGAATCCAGGGCAGTACTGGGGCGCGCCACCAATGGAGGTTCACATCCTTTCCTCAAGCCAGCAAAGGGATGCGGGCTTTACCACCGTAATAATGGTAAACGCTAGGTATTGGCGAGATGATACCTCCCGACGCCGTTCTGGGATAGAGTGCCATGGCTCAGCTATTGAGGATTGATAGCGGTATGTTTGTCAAGATTTACGACCTTAACACAAGTCTTGGGTAGGCTCTTAACCTAAGAGAGCAGGAGCAGTCCTCCCCTGTGAGCTGGTGGTGCGGCATGGACATTTTAATATACCGGGGAGGGTGTTGGTTCCCAAACGAGTCTCATAAACTCGGTCACGACAGTTCAATTCTGTTCCCCGGAACCAAATGCATCATAGGGAAAGTTTCGTAACCCCTATGTAAAAACCTGAGGATAAGGTCTTAAGCGAAACGAAACCGTTTAAGAATAGTGTAGGTCTGTAGTCCAGGTGTAGAGGCAGACGAAAAAGCGGGATATGGTCTAGAGGGCTAAGACGCCGGCGCGGAGCCGGAGACGTGAGGTTCGAATCCCACTATTCTGCAATTATTGTTTTCTAAGAAGTCTCCGGCTTATAAATTCCGCTACACATTTTTTAATAAAAACGACACATGCAGCAATTTTTACATGATTGATAATCAGAGAAACCGCTCATTTCTTTTTATGTCGTGTCGTGTATTTAAACCGAAAGACCCTTACAGCAACTTATTTAGGAAAATTATTAAATTTAGCTGGATAATGTTCACAAACAGGGTCTTGTATTTTTTAGAAAGACGCACTCAGCAACTCTTGAAAATGTCTGCAATTTGGTATGTTGATGAAAAAACGCGTCTTGGAAAGGAGAAAAAGGATATGGATTTTTATGGTATGATGAAGAATGGTGCAACTCAGAGAACAGAGAATGGGGCAGTAGGTTACGTGACCTCCAAGTCCGCCCTTGTCGATCTTAACTTTGCTACTGGGTCTATGCGTAATATGTCTGAGGACGAAATCGTTGATAGATTCTGGAATGCTTGGAACGAGGACCAGGTTCTAGCTTTGCGTTGGCTTTTCTTCGCAAGAGATATTCGTAATGGTGGTATGGGAGAGCGTAGAACTTTCCGTACTATTCTTGGGGATTTAGTCTACAATGATATAATCCCTTCTGATAAGTATTTCTCTCTCTATAAGTTGATTGAAAAGTATGGAAGGCTTGATGACTTTATCAATCTTATTGATATTGTCACAGGTGAGCAGAAGGAAGCTCTTGTTGAGGTTCTTTCTATGGGTCTTGCAGCTGATACTGTAGCTATGCTTCAGAAGAAGCCTGTTACTCTGTTGGCTAAATGGATGCCCTCTATCAATACTTCCTCAAAGGAAACAAAAGCTCGTGCTGCTAAGTTAGCTCAGGCTTTCCATATCACACATAGAGAGTATCGTATGATGTTGTCTAAGCTTCGTGCTTATATTGACGTAACTGAAGTTAGAGCTTCGGCTAATGATTGGGATAAGATTGACTATTCAAAGGTTCCTTCTTATGCTAATATTAGATTTGCTAATGCTTTCTTGAAGCATGACCAGGAGAGAAGAGAAAAGTATCTTGAATCCTTGAAGAAGGGCGAGACTAAGATTAACGCTGGAACTTTGTTCCCTTATAACATTGTTCATAAATATGGTGGTCATTATTTCTGGTCACGCATTTCTTCTGTAGATGATACTCTTGAGCAGCTTTGGAAGGCTTTGCCTGACTATGAACTTAGAAATACTCTTGTAGTAGCTGATGGTTCTGGTTCAATGAGAACTCGAATTAGTGGCGGTTCTGAAGTGACTGCTCTTGAAGTAGCTAACTCTATTGCCATCTATGCTTCAGAGCACAATGAAGGTGTATTTGCGGATAAGTACATTACATTCTCAGGACACCCTGAGTTTGTAGAGTTCAGACGCCAAGACACTCTTCACAAGAAGCTTAATAAGGCTTATGAACACGATGAGTGCGCAAACACCAACATCGAGGCCGTATTTGAGCTTATCCTTCATACAGCAGTACACAACAATGTACCTGCCAATGAGATGCCTGAGAGAATCCTTATTATCTCTGATATGGAGTTCGACGATGCAACTCATGGCAAAGGTTGGTGGGATAATGGAAACTGGAAGGCTCCTGATAAGGCGCTTTTCGAGGAAATCGCTGAAGCATATGCCGATAGAGGATATAAGCTTCCTAAGCTCGTATTCTGGAACGTATGCTCTAGAACTAACACAATCCCCGTACAGGAGAATGAGTTAGGTGTAGCACTCGTATCCGGTTTCTCACCCGCTATCTTTGATATGGTGATGAGCGATGAAGTAGACCCCTATAAGATCCTCGTAGCTAAGCTTGAGGGTTATAAGGATGCTGATAAGCTCCTTAATTAAAATCAAAAAAGACTTACTCAAGGGAAGTCTCCTTGAAAGAGGTTCTAAACCCTTGAACATAATATACGGACAGATACCCAAGTCTGGTTGAAGGGGACGGTTTGCTAAATCGTTAGGTCGGAGACGGCGCGTGGGTTCGAAGCCCACTCTGTCCGCCAATAGCATGTGGTTGCTGGTGTAACGGCTAACACGACGGTCCGTGGCACCGTTGATCTCAGTTCGATTCTGAGGCTTCCACCCAAATAACCGGGTGTCGTATAAAGGTAGTATTCGAGTTTTGGGTACTTGAGGTAGAGGTTCGATTCCTCTCACTCGGAGGTTGTCAAAGAAGATTACCTGCACGTGGTGACAACTGCTTTTACTAAAAATCTTCAATAAGCTGAGGTGCCGAAGTGGACATAACGGCGTAGACTTGAAATCTTCTGTGACCGCAAGGTCCCGTGGGTTCGAATCCCACCCTCAGTGCCAACCTCTCCAATAGAGAGGAATATTTTATAGAAAGGCGTAAGATTAGGATAAACGCCGAAGGAGGAAATTATGAAGTACTTTAGTACAGAAACAAAGAAGGTTTATGACACGGTAGAAGAGCTTGAGGCTGCTGAAAAAAAGGCGCTTGAAGTTAAGGATGCCCGTAAGGTCGAAGCAGAAAAGGTTGAAAAGGCTTATACTGCTATGAAGGAAGCCAAGAAGGCTTACGAAGTAGCAACTCATGATTACCAAAAGGCATTGAGTGAGTTTTGCGATAAGTATGGTACTTATAAGACTGCACTGCGGCCGGGGGAGATGTTCGACATAGACCCATTCTTTAAGTTTTTTTACTTCTAAATTCCATGCGGCCGGCCGGTTAATGCACTATGCACGAGCGGCTTGCCGCATCTTTTTATTTAACTTGTTTTTTATAAATTTTTATGATATAATATATATGTAAAAAATAAAGGAAATAAATAAAAAAGGAAGTGATAATTATGAAAGTATTTACAGTTTGGGAATGTGATGATTTAGTAGGAGTTTTTGATTCTTTAGAAAAAGCAAAAGATTGTATTGTAAAAATACTGATTCATGACGGCTGGAAAGAAGAAGAGATAGATTTTAATAACTTTGAAGATGATTCTACAGAATATTTTTCAAGAAGTTATCCTAAGCTTGATTTCGGGATATATGAATATGTATTGAATGGGATAAGACCATATTGGTTAAAATAATATATATGTAAATAAAAAGGAAGTGATAACTATGAAAGTTTTTAAAGTATTTACGAAAAATATGATGTCTGACTATTGGAAAATGACTATTTTGGCGCATGACTATACTGAAGCTATAAATATAGCTTTAGAGCATTGTAAAGAAAAAGACATTACCACAATCATAGACCTTACGGAAGATGCAGAACCGAGAATAATATGTCACGAAGATTATAAGTGGGGTTAATTAAATGAATATTTATGTAGTAACTGAAGATTTGTGCCCTCTTGGAGTATTTAATTCTATTGAAGCAGCTAATAATTATATTCTTAACCTTATAAGAGTAAGAGAAAAAGTATTGGATGTAACAATTTCTAAGGATTATATGGATTACAATGATGACCCTTATGTTCTTAGACATTATCTTGATAATTTTGCAGATTATTATATTCGCCCTTTTATTCTTAATAAGCAAGATTTGGAAGAAGCATAATAATGAGGACTAGCATAATTGGCAGTGCAACGGTTTCTGGTACCGTGGGTTCTGGGTTCAAATCCCAGGTCCTCATCCATACCAACAACTGAGGGGAAGCCTACCGTCTGGGAGGAAAAATTCTCAGAGGATGAAACCTTAGAAAAGCAAGACGCGGAAAGTAGGTTGTTGGTTTTTAATATTGGGGGGTGTCCGAGTGGTTAATGGAGCCAGGCTTTGACCCTGGTAGCTTAGCTTTCGTGGGTTCGAATCCCACCCCCTCAGCCAGAGCCTTCGGGCGTGATCGTATCATAGATACCTGCGAGGCCTATGATCTAACATCGGTGGCGGAATAGACATAAGGTTTGGCGCACAACGGAATCTTATGTGATAGTAGACGCAAGCTGGAATGTGCAGGCTCCATTGAGAGTGCAAAGGTTCAAGTGAAAGGCTTGATGAGGTTGGCAGAGTAACCGACACACGACATTTGGCTAACTGCTATGTAAGGTGCAAATCCTTACCCGATGTTTTTATTAAAATACCTACTGACTTGGCAAAATCCAAGTCTTAATATATAGGTTTCCGGTGGACGCACCAATAGCTACTAGGAAGTAGGATTAATGGAGTCCATCTTTTAAAGAGTAGGTTCTAATCGTATGTGGAACCTTTTGGGCATTGAGCCACACTATTAGCAAAAGGAAGTCAGTGATGGCTTCCTTTTTTTATGCATTTGTAAAAACAACGAACCGAACTGCCGAGCGCAGAGGGCTTAGAAGATCGTCTCCCGAAACCAAATGGCCCTAGGTATTTTTATGGGCAAAAGTAAGAAATTTATAATATCTTTTTTTTATTATAAATAAAGGTATGTTCCTTAAAAATTAAATAAGAAAGGAGATAAAGGAATGGCAACAGTTGACAATAGAAGTATTACAACTAATATGGAAGAAATATTCCTCTTACAGTCCATGGATGGCGGCGGCTCGGGTAGTGGCGGTGGATTTAACGGTAAATATTTAGCCATTGAAGCTGCCTTAAATCAGCAATTCGGTGAACCATCTATATCAATGGGTACTAAAAGCTATGCTGCTAAATATGGAAGTATTGTAGTTGGTACTGACAGCAAATCTGGTGAATATAACACTATTACTTTTGGTAATAATAATGTAAATACTAGTTATGAAAGTTTAGTATTGGGTAATAGTAATGAAATACATATGACCTATCCAGCTAGACCAGAAATAGCAGGTCTTATAGTAGGTGGGCATAATAATAAACTTTATCCTATATTGTATGATAGTAATTATAATCGAATTACTATTGAAGGAGTTGTTCCTGTTTATTATTTTGAAGGTTCTTTTTATGAAAGTTTGGATTATGTAAATCCAACCACCCCTGAGAATAATAAAATTTATGTTGATTTATTATCTGATACTGATAATAGATATTTATATTATAATGATGAGCTTTTTAGTTTTCAAGCATTGAAAAATTTAGGTTGGATAATTCCTGATACTAGTATTTTAGGTATTATTTCTGGTGAGAATAATGTATATAGAATAGGCAGCAATAATGATTGGGCCTGTGTTTATAGTTTTGGAGATGCAAATAAAATAATTAATGAATTTAATGATAATCTTCATTTTATAGCAGGGCAAGATAACGAAATAAGTGTTGTAACTAACAAGGATAAAAATCATAATATTCCAGACTCAGAGAGTACATTAGTTGCTTTTGGTAGCCGAAATAAAATAGATTTACAAGTTAATTCTAAAGCAGGTAGTCAACTTTATTTATTAGGCTATAATAATGAATTTTCCAATGAAAATATAACTTCTAAGTTTGATAGTACTGATGTTAATTTTATATGTGGGGAAGGAAATAAACTTTTAATAAGAGATCAATATAATGATAAGAATAATATAACTGTTGAAAATAATATTATTTTTGGTAGAGGCAATAAATTAGAGTTTAGTAATTATAACTATATCTATGGACTTAATGGATATAGTAATATTGTCTTAGGTGAAAATAATAAAATTTTTGGACGTGACGCTCATAGTGGCACTAATACCAATCGAAATATAATTATAGGTCAAGATAATAAAATTGGTGGTAATGAATATGATGTAGAAGAAAGAAAATGTGATTCTTTACATCAAAATTATATCTTTGGTAATGATATAGAATTATCAACTACAGGAGATTTAAAAGATAATGTTTATCTTGGTAAATCTCATGGATTAACATATAATCCTTCTGTAATTAATAACGTTATTGGTGGAAATCAAGTATTTTTTAAAGGTTCTAAATAGTGTAGTGATAATTTATTAGTTGGACCTAATTCAAGTAGTTTAATAGTTAGTGGTTCTGGTAATTTAGGCTTAGGAAAAAATTCAATTTATGGAAATAATTGCGTTGTTGTAGGCGAAGATAATACGATTAAAGCTAATATTAGAAATATCGGAGAATATTATTCAGGTAGTATTTATAATGAAGGTGATTTTTGTTATTATAATGATATTCTTTATATTTGTAAAAGTAATAATGTAACCGGTCCTTTTAATATGCAAAATTGGTAGGAACCTGAATTAGGTAACTATTCATATATTTTTGGTAGAAGGAATGGTGTAAATGGTGATTATAGTATTGTGATTGGAGAACTCAATGCAGTAACTGGTGATTATAATGTTGTATTTGGAAAAAATAATACTATTACTAAAAATTATAATGCAGCATTTGGTCATGACAATTCTATGAATGGTTCTTATAATAGCTTAACTTTTGGAGAACAAAATATAATACAATCAAGTGATAGTTTTGTCGGAGGATATTATGGAAAATCGACAGGCACAACTGGTTTTTGTTTTAGCGGTTTAGGTACTACCCCCGAGGAATTTTATGGTGTAGATTTAATTTATTATTTTCCAGAAGCGGATGAAATAACAGATGAGCGCATTATTTTTAATACAGCTAAATCCGTAACTAAAATTACAATTAAATTAAATTATACTACTAAAACTATAGAAGCTTTAAAACGTGTAAGCGCAGCTGCTATTTACGCTAGTAATTTACAAAGTGGATTTGGTTAGTATGATTTAAATAATCCTGATGGGCCTCAAGTAGGAGGTACTAGTTTTGGAGTTGATCCTAGTCAACAAGATTTATTAATAAGTTTAGAAAATCCAGAGCTTACATTAAATCTTAGTTCACCCATATCTATGCCTGCAAATAGATTTATTAAAAGAAGTGAAATATCAGGATGGACCTCAGCATGTGTCGGTTATGGTCCTAATATTCAATCTTCTGATAAATCACAAGTATTAAAAACGGGTGGAGTAGCTATAGGTACTGGTGTAATAGCTAATGGTATGTGTCAAACTGTTATAGGCAGAGGTAATATATCAGATTCAGATAGTTTATTTATTATAGGTAACGGTAGAATTACACCAGCTTATGATGCAAACCATAATCCTTATAGTGATACTTTAGATAGGTCTAATGCACTTACTGTAGACTGGGATGGTAACCAAGTACTTGCGGGCAAGCTTACTGTCGGCACGCAACCTACGGCCGCGAATGATGTAACCACTAAAACATATGTTGATACAGCAGATGCAGCTATATCAGCCGAAATTGAAACTCCTATAACTGGACTTAAAGCACGCATGACAACAGCCGAAGGCGCGATTTCAGATCTCGAAACAACAGTTGGAGATAGCACATCAGGCTTAGTTAAAGATGTAAATGATTTACAAACTGAAGTAGAAGCTTCTACTACTGGATTAATAGATAGAACTACTAATCTTGAAACAACTGTAGGTGATAGTAATAGTGGTTTAGTACATGATGTAGACGACCTTGAAGATCGCGTAACTACACTTGAACAAGCACCCCTTCCTACTGTATCACTTTCTCAAACCAATACAACAATTACTGGTTTGTCACAAGGAGATACTGATATAACATTACCTTCTGGATATACTGATAATAGTATTGTAGATATTTATATAGATAGATTGCATTATTGTAATATTTTAGATTTCACAATTAATCAAGGTATTGCTTCTTTCTCTACTTCTCCAATAGCAACAGGAAATGAATTAGTTCAAGTTAGTATAACAAATGTTAATATATCTTAATAATTTAAGGGACTAGATTTATATCTAGTCCCTATTTTTTATTGGGCAAAATATTATAATTTTATATACCTTTTTTTCAATATAAATAGGTAAAATATTTTAAAGGAGGTAACAAATAATGGCAATAATTATAGCATCCAATAGTGGAAAGAAACATTATGCTTTACAGCACTATATCTGTGATACTAATGAAGATATTGTAGATTTACCCATAGATAATGTATGGGTAGGTAGTACAGCTTTTGTAATTGATAGTGGTGAAACATATATGTTTAATTCCCAAAAGGAATGGATAAAAATCGCGGCCGAGGGTGGCGGCGGGGGAGGAACCGGCATGGCCGCAACTATTCAAGTAGGAGAAGTGCATACAGGTGAACCGGGATCTCAAGTAACTATCGAGAATAGCGGCACTTCATCTGCCGCCGTATTTGATTTCTCTATCCCTCGTGGAGAACCATTTCAAATCAAGAAAATTTATGATAGCTACACAGATATGAATAATGATTATTCTGGTACTGATGTAAAAGTAGGTGAGATTGTTTGTGTAACTAATGGAAGTAATGAAAAAGAATTATGGATTAAGGGTAATACTCAGTATGAGTTCTTTACAAGCCTTGAAAATGTAACAGTAGTCAAAGGTGAAGATGGCGCTAAAGGTTCTAAGGGTGATAAGGGTGACAAAGGTGACCCTTTCCTTTATGTAGATTTTACAGAAGAACAGTTAGAAGAATTAACTGGCCCTGGCATTACCAATATTGAATTAGATGCACAAGGTAGATTAATTATTACAATTGCTACTGGTGATTCATATACCGTTGATTTTGGTGATATATGGATGCGTAAAGTTAATCCAGTGGGTACTGGTTCAATGTCAATGAACAGAAAAGCAGAAACCACAATTGGTATAAATTCTGCTACTTTTGGAAAAGATTGTGAAGCTTCTGGAGACTATTCCTTTGCAGAAGGTGAAGAAACAATAGCAGCTGGTAGAGCGTCTCATGCAGAAGGACATAATACTTATGCTGGTCCGTTTGACAGCCATGCAGAAGGATGCACTACAAGAGCAGAAGGACATTATTCTCATTCAGAAGGACATTTAACAAAAGCCAAAGGTGAAGCTGCGCATGCTGAAGGCTCTGAATCAGAGGCAATTGGACATTATTCACATGCAGAAGGCAGAAAAACTAAAACTACAGATATTAGTACTCATGCAGAGGGAGAAGAAACTCAGGCAACAGCTCCATATGCTCACGCAGAAGGTCATAAAACTTTGGCATCCGGTTCAAACTCTCATGCTGAAGGAGAAAATACAATTTCTTCACATGATTGCGCACATGCTGAAGGTAGTAATACTCAGGTTACAGGCCCATATTCTCATGCAGAAGGTTATTATACAATAGCTTCTGGTAACTCACAACACGTAAGTGGTAAATATAATATTTCTGATAATAATAATACATATGCAGAGATTGTTGGAGGCGGTAGCGCCGCTAATGCGCGAGTTAATATCCGTACTCTTGATTGGTCTGGTAACGCTAAATTAGCAGGTAAATTAACTGTAGGAACAAATCCGGTTAATAATATGGATGTTGCTACAAAGGTATATGTAGATAATGCCGCTAGTGCTTTAATAAATGATATAACTCCATCTGCCAATAATACATATAGTAGTGAAAAAATAGAGGCTTTAATTAATCCTCCCACTTTAGATAAAGTTAAATATATTAAAGTAGTAATTAATAGTATACAAGGCAGTGATGCAAACTTAGTTTTAAGAACTCCTATATACTTACAAAACGGTACTACTGGAGAAACTTATACATTTGCTGGTTCAGAAACTTTCATAGGCTCTGATGGAACTAATTGGTTTGATTTCCTTACTACAGATGGTAATGAATTTTATTTACCTGGAATATCTTCTAAATTACCTTATTCTATTACTTTAACTTCTTTAACCGATATAAACATAGCTCAATATAATGAATTTTATTTTCGTAATGCTTCTTATGAATCAGCTTCTCCACGCGCTTGTGATTTATATGTTTCCTTAGATGGAGAAACATGGATTCAAGTTTCTACTAATAACGATATAGGTTATAATGGTGGTTATAATAAAGTTAAGGTTGGAGAGATGCATGCGGCACCGCCTCAGGAACTCCCTCAACCAACTATAGCTGATGCGGGTAAAATATTAACAGTTAATTCATCTGGCATTATCGTGTGGGCTGATTTAAACGCTAATAATACACAATATTAAGGAGGTAAATAATAATGGCAAATAAATTATATGATGAAACCTCCATTCAAAATATTGCTAATGCAATAAGAAGTAAAAATGGCTCATCTGACTCATATACTGTGGGTCAGATGGCACAAGCCATTACTGACTTACCTACTGGAGGAGAAAGTGATATTACTTGGGATAGAGAACTTGTTGATGAATGGGACTTTACAGAATCACTTATATCTAAAAACCATAATAAATCATTCGTAATTGATGGCGCGGACATAACACGCACTTCTGAGGGTATATATTTCGGAACTAATTCAACCGATCAAACCGTATATAGTCCCGATCTTCACGAACTACCCGTCACTGATTGGAGCAAGATTGACATAGAATTAGAAGTTGAGGCAGTGGGGTCTACTCAGTCTATGAGGGCGTTATTCAGTGTGTGGTCATCCGTCAAAAATGCTTATAGTCTCGGGTTGCAGTTTGCCGGGCTTGCTGACGGCTTCAAATGGATAAATACCACTTATGTAACACCGCCCGCGAACTTCACCAACATAGAAAGCGCGGCGCGTCAACTGTGTCTTAATCTGGAGACTGGTAACCTTTATACGCACGGTATTTTTATAACAGGTCTCTTTACTTTTGGTGGTCTGTTTGCTGACGCTATGGCTGACACTGAGCATAATAGATTCTATCTCGGAACAAATGCCGGGTGGGTTGGCAATCCGGGAAGCTATAAATTTAAGAAATTGAGAATTTATAAACATATCACAGAGGAGGTATAAATAAATGAGTGTTAGAATTGGAAAATCTGGCGACCATGTCCAATAGGGAACAGTGATTTATACCGCCGATAATGAGAGCGATATACAATCTCTCCCTACGACATGCACACCAGGTAGTACTTGTTTTTGTATTGAAACAAGTACTACTTATATATTAAATAATAAAGGTGAATGGAAAGTTAAGTCAACAGCGGGCGGAGGTGGTGAAGCTCGTGCTTACCCTTCGGCTGATGGACGTTCTTTTCCATTGAGTAATGATAATGTAACTTTTACTACTTCAAGTGAAAATTATAATGATATTGCTAAAGCAATTAATCAAAGAGCTGGTACAACAAATACCTATAGTCCCGGACAAATGGCTAGTGCTATTACAAATATACCTATTCCCACATATCAACAGAAATCTGTAACACCTGATTTCAGCGGTGGAAATGTTGATGTAACAGCAGATAGTGGTTATGATGCTTTAAGCTCCGTTGTTGTTTAGAAGGACAGCAATCTTGTCGCAGGTAACATTAAGAAGGATGTTACTGTGCATGGGATTACAGGTACGTTTGCTGGCGGTAGTGACCAATCAGGAGCAATAGTAGATAGAAGCATTGTTGAATATGAAAACAACACGATTACGAACGTAGCACAGTATGTTTTTTATATCAGTAATTCCCTAAAAAAGTTCAAATCAAATAGTGTTACAAATATTGGTGAAAGTGCTTTTTATCAGAATTCAAAATTATCAGAAGTTGATTTACCAAATCTTATACATTTGGGAAATTCTGCTTTTTTTAGTTGTAGTTCATTGAAACAAGTTATTTTTCCAAAAGTTACAAGTATAGGTGGTAATTGCTTTTATAATTGTCAAAATTTACAAACAGTTGATTTATCGGAAATTACATCTTTTGGTAGTAGTTGTTTTTATAATTGTAAAAAATTTAAAACTTTAATATTAAGAAATAATGAAGTCGTTCCATTAGGAAGCGTCGGCATATTTAATTTATCGGCATTTGCAAGTAACGGAACAGGCGGTACGTTATATGTACCACAGGCATTAATTGCTAGCTATCAGGCTACCAATGCCTGGTCAACGATTCTTGGCTATCCCAACAACCAGATCAAGGCGATTGAAGGCAGTATTTACGAGTGAAGTATTTGTTAATATCAAGATTACAAAAATCATGATTGTTCTTAAATAAAGGGATGATTTTATATCGTCCCTTTATTTGCTTTCTAAAAAAATTTATATTATAATATAAATATAAAAAATAGGAGATAAAATATATGAGCTATAAAGATTGTGATATAGTCTATATCCTAAAAGATGGTATAGACCCGGCAGAATTAACATAGTCATTAAGAAGTGTAGATAAAAATTTTCCTCATAGAAAAGTATGGTTTGTGGGGGCACAACCAGAAGGTTTAACCCCTGACCTCAGGCTGCCGCACAAGCAATCTGGCTCTAATAAGTGGGAAAGAGTCTGCTCTTCTTATCTTAAAATTTGTAATAATCCTACCATAAGTGAGAATTTTTTCTTATTTAATGATGACTTTTTTGTACTTAAAAGAATTGATAGAGACGATGAGTTTATTAATTTTGTAGACGGAACTCTAGAGAACAGGGTGAAAAAATTAAATAATAATTTGAATGGAAGTTCAACTTATTCAAAAAAATTGGCTGATTTATCAATTTATTTAAAGATGAAGAATTTAGACACAATGAATTTTGCTTTACATTTACCCTTTTTATATAATAAATCTTTAATTAAGAAAACTCTTAATGAATTTCCTAATAGTCCTATGTTTAGATCGGCTTATGGGAATTTAAATGATGTTCCTTATAGATCTCATAAAGATATAAAAATTTATGATAGAGTAACAATTCCAGGTGAAGATTGGGATTATGTCTCAACTACAGAGGAAACTTTTGCTAAAGGAAAAGTAGGAGAATATATCAGAAACCTTTTCCCAGAACCAAGTAGATTTGAACCTGGTTATTATGAGGCTAAAACTAAGGAGTTATAGACGGAAGAAGGTGAAGAAAGATACCATGTACTTTAATTTAAGAGTTAATAATAAATATATGTTATAGGCAGTTGAAGATAAAAATGGAGATGGAGATTATTATATTGCTTATCCATTAGAAGAAGATATAAAATTAATTGCCCAATAGGAAGAAAGAAATACAGTTATAGAAGGTATTCCTACTGATACTAATACATCTTTTAGAAAATTCTATGGACGTTTTTATGATGTAAAAATTAATGAATACGGCGGAATTAGTTTTAGAATTAAATCTGCTGTCGAATCAGTACATATAAGTCCTAATGGAGAAATAGAAGTAGAATGGAATTATTATTAAAAAAGGAGATAAAATTATGACAGAGAAAGAGTTGCGCGCGGCCGCTATCGAGAATCGCATAGGCGTCCTTTCCGCGAGGAAAAAGGACAATGGAAGAATTATTAAGAAGCTCCAAAGACAGATTAGGGCGTTGAGAAAGTAATTACAAAGACCTAGATAATAAATCTAGGTCTTTTTTTGTTTTTTAGAAAAAAATATGTTATAATTAATTATAAGAAAATAGAAAGTAGGTGATAAAATATGATGTTGATTAAAGTATCCTTTGCCGTAACTTTATTCTTATTTGCGATTTTTGTTATACTAATATTCTTTGGAGAGATTGGTGTAAAGAGATTGGCAAAGAGTCTTGATGTTCTTTATTTCATTGGCTCATTCTTTGGCTTTATGCTTTTGGCTATTACTTTATGGGGGGTTTTTAGTTTATGAAATATGTAACTCATAGATTTTTTTGCCCTCGATGCGGCGAGGAGACTCTGCCCGTGGTCAGAAGCACTAGTAAGTTGCGCGAGAGAGGTCACTTAAAGAAATTATATTGTTATCACTGTAATATGACCTTAAATATGGTAGAGTGCAGAGATGAGTTTGAGGTAAGAGCATTTAAAGAAGCATTTTTAGCTGGTGATTTAGCTGAAATAGTAGATGAAAGTGAGATAATTGATTGGAATGGGAAAAATAATTAATATAATGATAGGACTACCTGGATGCGGCAAGTCAACTTACTGTAAGAAGATAAAGGAAGAATGGAATAACATAGCTTATATTTCTCGTGACGAGGTAAGATTGGAAATCTTAGGACCGAACGAGCCATTCTTCGCTAAGGAAACAATAGTTTATAATACTTTTATAGACAGAATAAACCAGGCATTAGCTTCTGATGTTAATGAGATTTACATAGATGCTACTCACATCAACTCTTCTTCCAGATTAAAGCTGTTGAGAAGATTAAACCTTAAGGGTGATGAAGAGATTTGCTATTACATCTTTGATGTACCTTTGCAAGAGTGTATGCGCAGAAACCGTTTGCGTACAGGAGTCGCAAGAGTACCAGATAGCGCGATTCGTGACATGAACGCCCGCGCGCAGTTTTTTATAACAGATGCGGAAACTAGAAGTTTTAATCCTGTTGCTTATATGGTAGATTATAAAGGAGAAATAGAATAATTATGGCAGAAAAATTAACAATTATATGTATGTATCTTTTAAGCTTTTTGATTGGTATGGCAATAGGCATAATAATTATAAGTTTTGTTTATCGCGGAAGTAAATTTTGCCCTGAGTGTGGACATCATTATGAAACTAAAGTAGAATATTGCCCTATTGATGGAACAGAGCTAAAGGAGGTCACTAATTCATGAAAAAAATTAAAATGAAATCAATAAAAGAAGATAAACTTTTTACAGAAATGATATGTATCAATCCTATGCCTGCAAATTGTTGCGAATGTCCTTTTTATTATATGCCATACCCAGAAGATGAGGGTACATGGTATGAAGATTGGGATTGTTATCTTGGTGGTATAAAAAGTAATTGGGGTATTGCATTAGAACGTTCAAAACACTGTCCTTTAAATTTATTAGAAAGGTGTGAAAAGAATGAAAAATAATGAATTAATTGAATGTTTAAAGATACTCAAAAAAGGTGTTAAGGCTACTGGTATAAATACTACGATTATAGAGGGTGTTAATGCTGGTAGCGTTGTTTGGGTTCTAGATGAAGCAATAGAAGAAGTAAAAAGACATACTCTTGGCTGCCATATTTGTGTTAATCAAAACTCTAAAAGCAAAGAAGTATGCGGAGAGTGCGAATTTTTAAAGGGGACAAAGAATGAATAACTTAGATTTATATTTCCCACATACTCAATATTATGCAGAGGATTGCATTATAATCCCTATAAGTCAAATAACAAACTTTGACGTTACAATAACTTCTATGAGCGCCGATGAAATTCCTAACGCAGAAATGACATTAACTGTTGTTGGGAGAAGGAGGAATAATGACACTTGATGAAGCTATAAAGCATTGCGAGGAAAAGGCTAACGAAATACGATGGCAAGCTTTAAAAGAAAGAATGGATATTGAAGGAATCGCAGAGTGTGAAACTTGTGCAGAAGAACATGAGCAGTTAGCAGAGTGGTTGAAGGAACTAAAAGGCTTGCGACTTCTTGTGAATTGGGCAGTTGATTGTAATTTTGGATATGATAATATACCTGATTTGTATGAAAGATACGCAGACGAAATAAAAGATATGAGCTATACCGAAGGACTTGTTTATATCGCTACAAAGCAAGCTAATCAAAATGAGCCATTAAAGTAAAGGAGACAGAAGAATGATTATTCCAAGACATAAAATATGTGATATTTGTGGTAAAAAAGTAGGAATTAATAATAGATATTTCATTATTAAAAGTAAAAACATCCTTAATGATTATGCAGGAAGTTTCCACGACAATAAAAATTATGATATATGTATAGATTGTATGCAGGAATTCGCAACTTATCTTCATACCAAATTAAAAGGAGATAAAGAATGACGGTTGAAATAACATTGACTGATATAATTTGCCGCTATATTGCAGGTATTAGTGTTATTCTTTGTATTATTCTATATTTCTATGATAAGCACAAAATGACTAAATGGCTAAAGGAAAATTTAAAAGATAGGAATAGTAAGGAGGTAAATGATGCTGACACTTGAAGAAGATATTTTGTATTGTAAGGAAAAAGCGAAAATATGTAGAGAATTAGCAATACTTTATAAAGATGAGGCATTGCTACGAACAACATACTATAAAAACGAAGGAGAATATCTCCAGTTTGAGTCATACTTGAAAGAATTAAAGCGTTTGAGAGAATCTGAAAGACCAAAGGGTGAGTGGGTAGTAAAAGGTCAAGATATATATTGTTCTGTATGCAATCAAGAAAGTGCTTACAATGAATTTGGTGCAAGCAAATTTTCTAATTTTTGTCCTAGCTGTGGTGCAGATATGAGAAAGCCACAAACACAGAAATTTGCTGATACTGATACTGCTTATGGCGGTTTGGCTTCTGCAACATAAGAAAGGCGGTGCGGAATGAAAAAATCGGTAGAGGAAATCAATGAAAGATTGATAGGTGAATATATCAGTAAGGTTAGATGTTGTGATGAGTGTTTTGCTTCTGTATATTGCACAGTAAATGGACTAAGAAAAAGCCGTGTGCCACAGGGATATTGTGTAAAAAATATAAAAAGATATTTTAGTGATAATGCAAGACAACAGAAAGGCGGTGAATAAGAATGAGTGATGAATTAAAATCTTGTCCGTTTTGTGGTAGTAGTGCAACAGTATGGTATCGTATGGGCCACATAGCGACTGTTGTATGTAACAACGAATATTGCGGTTGTATCTATGGAGATAATATGTCTCTAACAGATAAAGAAGCTGTTAAATTGTGGAATAGGCGGTCTTACAATGAAGGGGGTGAATGAGAATGACAAATAAAGAAATTATTAAATATTTAATTGCACCAGTTGCAACAAGTACAGAGCCAAGTGCTGAATACTTGAAACAGAAAGAAGCCTATGACCTTGCTATCAAGGCTCTTGAAGAACAAAGACCAAAAGGCATGTGGATACACAGACGAGTTATTGCAAAAAATAGGTCATTTGATATGGTAGTATGCTCTAACTGCTGGGAAGAGTTTAGCTGGGATGCTGAAACAGGAGTATCTATGGACAATTATGAGACTTGTCCAAATTGTGCCGCAGATATGAGAGAAAATAATAATGTATCCTCAAAATACAATTCTAGTATCAACACTAGTATGGAAGATATTATGTCAAATCCTGAACTCTACAAGCATTGGATAGAAATTTCTAGATAAAAAGGAGAAAAAAATGGAAAATTATAATTTTGCGCAACAGGGTTGGCAATGCCCCTTATGTAAGAGAGTGTATTCCCCATCTACTCCATGTTGTTTTTATTGCGGAGCGGAGGGCATGGCTAAGAGTGTAACAACTACAACTTTGGATATTGGCATTTATCCATTAGAAGAAGAAGATAATACCTCGAGTATGAAAGGAGAAGAGGAATGATACCTATTGAATTTTATTGGTGCGAAGAAACACCTACATTAGATGATGTAAAGTTTGCCTATGAACGAGTAAGGCAAGGTGTGGTTGTAATGATTAAATGGTGGGTAAGGTATAGTGGCCACTATGAAAAAATAGTTACACCTGAAACTATAAAAGATATGGATGAAATTACTTATTTCAATGAAATAATTCCACATTGTTATGGTGTATAAAAGGTAAGCAAACAATTACCTTGTCCATATTGTAAAGACAGGAGTGATGAAAATAGTGCTGAATGATGGAACAGAGATTCCTGTTAGTATTTATATTGATTATATAACAAGATAGCCAATCGCACAAGAAGATTGGGATTTGATACTTAAGGAATGGGAAAAGGAAATAAAGGAGACAAATAATGAGAACGATTGATGCAGATGAATTTAAGCATACAATCTCAAGTGGTATGTGTACGGATAGTATTACATTTTCTATTCTATTGGGAATGATGAATGGTAACACTAATCTTGATGAAACTACTAATAAAATAGTTCGTGAACATATTAAAGAGGTAAATAGGCTTATTGACAATGCCCCAACAGTTGAATCAAAAAGACTACGAGGCAAGTGGATAGAAAGAGAAGATATGGACTATCTTGATGAAAATAAAGTAATTCATAAACACTTTGAATGTAACAAATGCGGACTTATTCATGATTTTATTGATGGACATACATCACAATATAACTTTTGCCCTAATTGTGGTGCAGATATAAGAGGTGAAGAAAGAATGAAAGAAATATTAGATGTAATTCATAAGACAATATATCAATTCTTTGATGTATGTGGAGACGATGAAGAAGTACCTATGTCCGACAAGGACAAACTTCTGTTAGAGGTTAATAAGGCAATTTGCAATAATCTAAAGGCATTACAGCAAGATGAAGGAGAAAGGTAGAATGAGACCAATTGATGCTGACGCTTTACAAAAGGTAATAGAAGAAGTTTATTTTAGTGATAAATGGCTCGATTTTAGAGTCAACTATGGATCAAATGGTGTAAGAGATGTAATATTAGATCTCGTAACCAATGCTCCTCCCATACCTAAAGAAAAACCAAGCAAAAATAAAATACGACACGGAAAGACGTTATACAAAGTACAGATTAAAGATAAAACTTACTGTTGTGGAGATAAACTATTACGTATAGTATCTGCTATTCTTCATGTAATAGAATTAGGATTTATTATTTATCTGTTTATGAGGTGAGAGAATGAGCAGACAAGATGATTTATGGACAAAAGACCCGATGCCAATATGGAAGAAAATACTAATTGTTACTTTTATTCTCTTCATCGCTTGGGTCATTGGAGTAAAGATAGAATACGCAGATAAGCCTATGAGCGAAGTGCCATACTGGGTTATTTGGTTTACATAAGAATAAAAGGAGATAAAAAATGCACAATAAAAATAAGAAATATTACGCTTTTAGCAGACCAAACCAGATGATAGGACATAGATTTACAGATGATGTTGCTCTGTGCAAAGCTACATCGTTTAGACAGGCAAAGAAAATATTCAGCAAGTATTATGCTGATATTAAAGACAATGAAATCATGCTAATTAGTGGGATGCTCAATAACGGTGTGTATGGTGATGTTATAATTCTCACTGATTATTAAAAAAGAAGGTGATATAATGGCAAATATAAGATGTATGTTAGGATTTCATAAATATACAGAATTTTATAAACGGTATCGAGTGATCGGCCCCGATCAATGGTATAGTCACGTTAAAACTTGTAAGATTTGTGGCAAGTCAGAATCTGAATTTGTTAAAATACCCACAATATTAGCAAGAGAATTTGAAAGAGATAATAATGTGATTTAAAGAGGGACAAAATAATAGTGATAACAACTATAATAGAAGAAATGTTTAAAGGAAATTTTTCTTTTCTTATATTAGTTGTAGGTATTTTACAGCTAATAGTTATGAAATAAAAAGTCCTTTATAATAGGACTTTTTTGTATTTTATAAAAAATTATGATATAATATAAATATATATAAATAGGAAGGTAAATTTTAAGATGCACAAACTTGTTTGTAAGATAAGTGGTGGCCATAAATACGAAGATAAAAATTTAAAATGTACTTATGATGTGACTACCAATACTTATATTTTTTATAATTATTGTGTAAAATGCGGAGAAAGAATTGAATTTAGTGAACCAGCAAAAACCTTCCTCTCTGATTTTGATAAAGCTTTAAGGGAGTTGTTTCAAAAATGATATACGTGTAAAATAAAAGGTCAAAATCATGAAACCCGTATCATAAAATTTTTATTATATATGTAATAATAAAAAGGAGGATAAATATATGGGTTATATTTATAAAATTACAAACAATATCAATAGAAATATTTAGATAGGACAAACAAATATTTCTGTAGAAGAAAGATTTAAGGCTCATTGCTATTGTTCATTTAATCATAGGCAAACAAAAGGAAAAGATGAATATTATTATCCTATTCATCAAGCAATAAGAAAATATGGAATTGAAAACTTTTCTGTTGAAATTATAGAAGAATGCTCTCAAGAACTTTTAAATCAACGAGAAATTTATTGGATAAAATTTTATGACTCTTACCACAATGGTTATAATGCCACTTTAGGTGGAGATGGCAATTCAAAATACAATTATGATGAAATAGTAAATTTTTTCTTACAAAATAATTTTTCTATTTTATTAACTTGTCAACATTTTAAAATTTATGACCAAGTTGTATATAGTGCTTTAAAAAGTAAAAATATAGATTATAAAAGTTTAACTGATAAAAAGATAAAAAATCAACAAGACAAAAAAAAGAAAAAAATAAAAATGGTAGAAACTGGGCAGTTATTTAATTCTATGTCACAAATAGATAGTTATTTTGGAAAAGTAGTACATCCTAACATTCGTAGATGTTTAAATGGAATAACTGAAAAAGCATATGGATACCATTGGGAAGAGGTAGAAGATGAGTAATATATGGTTTACTTCAGATTGGCATTTCAATCATAACAAATCTTTTGTTTATGAACCAAGAGGTTTTAAAAATGTTTATGATATGAATAAAATGATAATAAAAAATTTTAATAGTGTTGTAAAATATGAAGATACAGTTTATTGCTTAGGTGATTGTATGTTAGGAGACAATGCTATTGGAATTTCTTGCTTAAAACAGCTAAATTGCGGAAATATAAAAATTATTTTGGGTAACCATTGCACCAAAGTGAGAGAAGAATTATATAAAACAATGTATAATGTAGAAGTATTAGGCTATGCTAATATACTTAAGTATCATCACTATACTTTTTACTTATCTCACTATCCAACAATAGTTTCAAACTATGACGCGGACAAGCCCTTAAAGGCGCGCGTCATCAACCTCTGCGGCCATTCTCACACACAAGATAAGTTTCATGATTTTGATAAGGGGTTAATATATCATTGTGAACTAGACGCCCATAATAATACCCTAGTATCAATAGACCAAATAATTTTAGATATAAAAGAAAGGATAAATAATAATGGAAAATATTAATTTTTATTACACCAACGACAATACTACAATCTGTGTTCTCACCCACCCCGATAGTGGTCAGAAATTTGTAGGCATAGCTAAATGTAATCCAGAAGATAGTTATAATCAGCGTATAGGCGAGCAAATTGCTGAAATGCGAGCAGAAACTGAGATTTATAGATATCTTAGGGAGAGTTATCGAGAAGAAGAGAATAGGCTTAAAATTCTTATCACTGACATGGAACAGAGTAAGAAGTATAATCCTAAATCTTATGAAGCAAAAAGTATTAAAAGGCAATATTGGAACGCTAAATCGTCTAGAATAGACTTTGATATTATGATTAAGCATATGAAAGATACTATTAATAGTTATATTGCGGTCAGATGTAAATAATTTCTTATAAATAATTTTCAATTATAATGAAAGGAAGGTGATTTTTATCGAATACTTACTTTTTTTCATTATAGGAATTATAGCCTAGGAATGGGTATTCCCTTTAATAGATTCCTTTATCCAGCTACTTGGCGTTCATCTTGAAGAAAAGAAAAATATAGTAGCTGTTAGAATAAAAAAATTACAATCCCAACTCGAAGAACCTGAGGAGAAGCCATACTATATCGGGTTTCAAGTCGAACCAGAGGATGATGAAGAGGAGGATGAAGAATAATGGCAATTAAATTTTTAGATACCAGTTCTTTATTATTGCAAATTCCTATTGAGTTTTTTTATATTAGTGATTTAACTTTAATAGAACTTGAAGGAATTAAAAATTCTTCTAATAAAGATTATGAAATAAAACAAAAAGCTAGAACTGTATCTAGATTTATTATGGAAAATTATGATAACAACAAATTTAAAGTTGTTAATTATAATATTAATCAATTAAACTATATTTTAGAGCCAGACGACGATAAGACTAAAGCTAATAATGATTTAAAGATTTTAGCTACTGCGTGTTGGCTAAAACACTTTCATGAGGATGAAGGTTTGGAATTTTATACCAATGATATAAATTTATTTAACCTAGCTCGTTGTCATGGATTAAATGCTAAGCAAGTAGAGCCTATACAAGAAGATTACAACGGATATGTTGAAGTCACACTTAGTGACGAAGAAATGGCTGATTATTATAGTCATTTAGGGTGTAATTATTTTAATCTTTATATCGGTGAGTATGTAATTATATATAATACTGACCAAGAGGTAGTAGATATAGCTTGTTGGGAAGGCAATAAAATGCGGTCAATTACTTATCCAAACCTTTATTCTGATTATTTTGGAAAGCTAAAAGCTAAGAATGATGACCCTTATCAGAAAATAGCTTGTGATAGTTTAATGAATAATCAGTTAACCGTTTTGCGCGGACCCGCCGGTTCTGGAAAGTCATATCTCGGATTAGGTTATCTTTTTAGTCTATTGGATAATGGTAAAATAGATAAGATAGTTATGTTTGTTAATCCAATGGCAGAAAGAAATAGTTGTAAATTTGGTTTTCTACCGGGTACTTTATTAGAAAAAATACTTGGTAGCCAAATTGGAAATTTTTTATCCTCTAAATTGGGAGGAATTGAAAATGTATATTCTTTAGTAGATGAAGGAAAACTGGAGTTTATAGCCACTGCAGATGCCAGAGGTTATGATACATCTAATATGAAATGTGGTATTTTTATGACCGAGGCGCAAAATACTACAATAGATATGATGAAACTTCTACTTGAGAGATTCGGAGAAGATACAATAGGTGTATTTGAGGGTGATACTGAATGTCAAGTAGACCATGCAAGTTATGAAAATGGGAATAATGGATTAAGAAGAGTGTGTGAAGTATTTAAAGGGCAACCTTATTTCGGAACTGTTATACTTAAAAATTGCTATCGAAGTAAAATAGCTAAACAAGCACTTAAAATGTAAGATAAAAATGGGTAGAGCGAAAGCTCTACCTTTTTTATTATAAAAAGAAACAAAGGAGGAAAAAATAATGGGTAACTATGCTAGTACTATTATAAAACAAGCAATAGAAGAAATTGGATATTTAGAAAAAAAGTCCAATAGCCAATTAGATAGTAAAACTGCTAATGCTGGTTCTAATAATTTTACAAAGTATGCTCGTGATGTTTGGGAAAAAGCTAGAAATATTCTGAACGGTAATAAGCAAGGCGTTGACTGGTGTGCTGTATTCTGCATTTGGTTATTTGTAATAAGTTTTGGCGCTGCTATCGCACAAAAAATATTATTCTTACCAAATAAGAGTAGCGCGGCCGGGGCACATTACTTTATGAATTATTTTAAAGCTAAGAAAAGATTTTATTCATCTCCTAAACCTGGAGACTTGATTTTCTTCGGAACTAGTAGGGCAAGACACGTAGGTGTAGTAGAGTATGTTACAAGTACGGAAGTACATACTATTGAAGGTAATTCTTCCAATAGAGTAAGAAGAAAGAAATATAAATTATCTAATAAAGATATTTTAGGCTATGGTCGTCCAGATTATGATGCGGAGCCAGGTCCCACTCCACCACCCACCCCGCCGCAGCCAGATACTTTTGAAGTTGGCGATAAGGTTAAAATCGTAGAGGGAGCTACTTGGGCAAGTGGATCTAAAATTCCTAAATGGGTAATGGATTCTGTACTGTACGTAAGACAGATCCGCAAAGATGGCAATATTGCTATTTCTATTTATGAAACAGGAGCTATTACTGGGGTTATAAATCCTAAATACCTTATTAAAATTGAAGATACTTATACTGCTATAGTAATAGATGTGGCAGGCACTTATCTTAATGTACGTTCTGGTCCTGGTAAATCATATCCTGATATTGGTAGATTATATGATGGAAACCTTATTAAGATTGACCAAGAGGATGGCAGATGGGTACACATGACTCATGGTGACCTTGTTGGTTGGTGTTCTATGGACTATATTAAGAAAGTAGGATAAGCCTATGAAAAAAACAGGACTTAAACATTTGCCAGTGCCAAAAAATAAAAAGAAATTAGAATTTTCTAAGATACTATTAATTCAAGAATCAATTTTAATCTGGGTTATGACTATTTCTTTTATTGTTCTTGCTTTTGTTTGTATTTATAAAGAATATCTTGGTGAACTTCCTTGGTTGAGCGCGATGGTAGCACTTCCATGGACAGCCTATGGCGCGAGCCAGGGTTTCTATTATAATAAAGCGAAAGCAGAAAATACTAAAGATGGGATAGTTTATGAAACTGCTTTAGCTGATAAGGAAGAAGAACCTAAAGGCTAACTATATTGTATCAAAAAAAATCTAAAATTTCAAGATGGGGTATCCTCTAAGGGATGCCCCACTTTTTATTTGCAAATTTGAAAATTTTTTGTTATAATTAGTTTGGACGAAACGATTAATGGATTTGAGAAGAGAAAATTTGACAAATATAAAAATATATGTTATAATATTATTGTATAAGAAATGAAAGGAGTTTGTTATAGTGGCAGATAAAAAATTATATACTAAAGATAGTATTGAGTCTTTAACCCCACTAGAATTTACTCGTCTTAGACCACAAGTTTATTGTGGAGATACTTCTTATTCTACTCAGCTTTTGGTAGAAATAATAAGTAATTCTATAGATGAATATAGATTAGGTCATGGTAATAAGATAGAAGTAAAGGTCGAAGAAGATGATACTATAACTGTTAGAGATTATGGTCAAGGTTTTTTGGTTAATGAAAAGCGCTCTGAAGATGGTAAAACAATTTTGGAGGCTGCTTTTAGTGTTTTAAATACTTCCGGTAAATATAGCGAAGATGGCGTTTATTCGGGGACTTCCCTTGGTTCTTTTGGTATCGGAAGTAAAATTACCACTTATCTTTCTCATAAACTTATAGTAACAACTTATAGAGATAAAAAATTTGAAACTGTTACTTTTAAAGAGGGTGAATTTGCTGATAGAAAAGTTGGTAAATCTGCAGAACCTACAGGAACTCAAGTAACTTATTCTCCTTCAGAAGAATTTTTTACTGATAAGGGAATAGAAATTAAGAAAATAAAAGATTTGTTTAAGACTATTAGTTGTCTTTGTCCTGGTTTAACTATAGAATTAACATATAAGTCTGAACCTAAAGAAATCTTTTATTCTGATAAAGGTCTTGATGACTTTGTAACTAATGCTGTTGGAGAAAAAGAAATTATAAGAAATCGTTTTCATAGTACTTTTAATGCTGATGAAAAAAATAAGATGGATTTTATCCTCACTTATACTACAGATTATAGCTCTAACATGATAGCATATGTTAATACAGGTCTTACAGAGCGTGGACCACACATTACTTTAATCAAAACTTTTATTACAAGAGAATTTAATAAGTTTTTTAGGGAAAAAGGTTGGTTAAAAGAAAAAGAAGATAACCTTGAGGGTAGTGATATCCAAGAGGGAATGTATATAGTTTTCAATATAACGGCGCCCAATGTCGCCTACAATGCGCAAGTAAAAAGTGATATTACGAAGATTGATATGAAGCCATTCACACCTAATCTTACAGAAGAACTTCATACATGGCTTCTAGCAAATGAAAAAGAAATTAAAATAATAGCTGATAAAGCCATTAATGCCCGTAAGGCTAGAGAAGCTGCCAAGAAAGCTAGAGATGCTGCCAGAGGCGTAGAAAAGAAAAAGGAAAAGAAATTATTAAATCTTCCTAGCAAATTAATTGATGCCTATGGAAAAAAGAGAGAAAAATGTGAATTATTAATTGTAGAAGGAGACTCCGCGGCAGGAGGGTTGGTGGAAGCACGTGATCCAGAGATTATGGCAATTTTCCCAATCCGTGGTAAAATTATTTCTGCATATAAAAACAGTAATGAAAAAATATTTGCTAATCAAGAAGTTGTAAATATTATTAAGGCTCTTGGGCTTGATGTAGATGCAAAGACAGGTAAAATAATTTATGATAAATCTAAATTACGTTATGGTAAAATAGTGCTTTGCGCTGATGCAGATCCAGATGGCCAGGCAATTAAAAATTTGTTACTTGAATTATTTTGGTGGTTATGTCCAGAACTTGTTAAAAATGGTCATATTTACGCTGCCGTACCGCCTCTTTTTAGAATAACTACAAAGAAAAATAAATATATTTTCCTTAAAGACCAAAAGGCTTTAGAAGAATATAAAAATACTCACACTGGAGAGTCTTATTTAGTTAATCGAAATAAGGGATTGGGAGAACAAGATGCTTCTGAGCTTCGTGAAGCTATTATCGATGAAAAAACAAGAAATATAGTTCAGATAGTGGTAGAAGATGAAAAAGAAGCTTCTAAATTAATGGAATGCTTAATGGGTTCTTCAGTGCCTCCTCGTAGAGAATATTTATTAAAACATAGTGAGGAGGCGAATTTAGAGTGAATAAATATGGAATAATTTATAAAGTAACTAATTCTGTTAATAATAAAATTTATATTGGTCAAACGGTAAAAAATTTAAATGAAAGACGAAATGCTCATTATTATAAGGCAAGACATGAAAATTTAAACACACATTTTTTAAATGCTTTAAATAAATATCCTGAAGAAGTTTTTATTTGGGAAGAAATTGATGAAGCTAAAAATAGAGAAGAATTAGATAATAAAGAAATTTATTGGATAAATTATTATAATTCTATTGAAAATGGTTATAATACTAGGGCTGGCGGAGAAACGAGAAAAGAAGATGATAAATTTGCAGAAGCTTGTGGCTCTTCTCCATTTTTACTATATACCGCAAAAGGAGAATATGTTGGAGAATTTGTCAATAAGCGTGATGTAGAGAGAAAATATGGCGTAAATCATAGCGACATTACTCAGATGATTAAAAACAATAAAGGTTCTTCTGGTGGTTATATAGCAATAGATAAAAAGAATTTTACACAAGAGATTTTAAAAGAAAGAATACAAATTGCTAATAAGAAAAAAGAGCAATTGTCACAAAAATATATTGCTATAGATGTAAAGACTTTGCAAGAATACGGCCCCTTTAATACAATTAAAGAAATGGGAGAAGCATTAAATGTTAATCCTGCAAGTTTAAAAGTAAGTGATGTAATTAAAGGAAAACGAAAAATAAGTTGTGGCTATACTTTTAAATTAAAAAAAGAAGGTGAAACATGAGTATTGATATAACACAAGAATTGCATCAAAATTTTATAGACTTTTCTTATGAAGCCAATAGTCAAAGGGCATTTCCAGATGCTAGAGACGGATTAAAGCCTGGACAAAGAGCTTGTCTTTGGGAAATGTATGAAAAAGGATATATTCATTCTAAGCCTCATGTAAAAAGTGCAAAAATATCTGGCGGCGTTGCTGCTACATGGTGGCCGCATGGAACTACTGCCATTTATGATACCTTTACTCGTATGTCTCAAAATTGGATAAATAATATTCCAGAAGTAGAGTGGCATGGTGCAAATGGTTCAATAATTATAAGTAATGAGGCTGCCGCAGATCGTTATACAGAAGCTAGATTAAGTGCGGCCGCCCAGGCAGGAATGTTTGAGGGAATTAAGCAAAACAATGTCCCGATGATTAATAACTTTACAGAAGATGCACAATGGCCAGAGGTATTACCAGCCGTAATGCCAAGGTTATTAATTAATGGTAGTATGGGTATTGGAGTAACAATAGCTAATACCTGGTTACCGATGAATCTTAATGAATGCGCTGATGTAATTAAATCTTTTGTAAAAGATGAAGAAATAGATTATAATTCTTTAAAACTTATTGATTTTCCTTCTGGTGGAATAATTATAAATTCTAAAGAATTGGGTAAAATTCATTCTACAGGAAAAGGAAAAGTTGTACTAAGAGGTATTACTAATATTAAAAATAATATTATAGAGATTACATCTTTTCCGTATCAGGTTTATATAGAACCTTGGATTGAGTCAGTTAAGAAATTAGTTAATGATGGAACTATAACTGGAATTGAAGATATTTATAATAAAAGCAGTAATGGAAAAATATTGGTAGAAGTTGAATGCTCCGGCAGTCCATCAACTATACTTCAGCAACTTTTTAAATTAACAGACCTTCAAAATTCTTATAATGCCAATCAGTTTGCTCTTATAGGAAATAAAACTCCTACTCTTTTAACACTTAAAGATTATTTAAAAGTTTATACAGAGCATAATTATGAATGTATAAAAAGAGAGTATAAATTTAATCTTGAAAAAGCTACTAGTCGTTTAGAGATAGTTGAAGGGTTATTAAAGGCAATAGTTAATATTGATGATATTATAGCTCTTATTAAGGCTTCTGATAGTTCTGCTCATGCAAGAGAAAATTTAATAAAAAAATATGGTTTTTCTGAAGCTCAGGCTAAGGCTATTACAAATATGAAACTTGGTACTTTGGCTAGACTAGAAGGAGTAGAACTGGAGAAAGAAAAGAAAGAACTAACAGAAACAATAGAAGAATGTAATAAGATTTTATCCAACAGATCAGAACAAATAAATTTATTTATTACAAGATTAAATAAATTTGTTTCTGCTTATGGATATACCCGCCACACTCAGCTTACAGATATTGCGGAAGAAAAAGTTGCTAAAGAAATTGTAAATGTAGAACCTGAAAAGTGCGTTGTAATTATGACAGAAAGTGGCTTAATTAAGCGTATCCCCACTTCTTCCTTTAGGGAACAGAAGAAAGGTGGTAAGGGAATTAAGACTAAAGATGATATAGTATCTTCTATTATTAGGACTAACACTATTGATTCATTAATGGTATTTACAAATACTGGTACAATGTATCGTCTGTTGGTTAATGATATCCCAGCCGGCACAAATACGACAAAGGGTACACCTATTAGAAGTTTGATTAATCTCCAGGCAAATGAACAGCCTATTATTATCTATTCTATTTATAGAGATACAAAGGCTAAATATGTATTATTTGTTACAAAGAATGGTACAATTAAAAAGACTTCTCTTGAGGAATATACAAAGACAATTAGAAAGACAGGAATATCTTGCTTGAAGTTGCGCGAAGGCGATGTGTTGGCGGACGCAACCTTAATTGATAACGAAGATATTGTTATCGTTACAAAGAATGGTATGGGTATTAGATTTAAGTCTTCAGAAGTAGCAGCTTCTGGTAGAGCAACGATTGGTATTAAGGGTATTAGCCTTAAAGAAGGTGATAGTGTAATTAAGTTAGTACCAATAAGAGATGTTACAGATGATATTGCAATATTCACTGTTACTGGCCTTGGTAAGAGAATGTCCATAAGCGAACTCCCCGAGCAGAAAAGAAGTGGAAAGGGAGTAGCAATAGTCAAAGATGCTGAATTGGCAGATGCAATTATGGTAAATGATAGTGACATGGTTTTGGCTGTTGGAGTTTCTAACTCAATTTGTATTTCAGCATCAGAAATCACTAAGGCAACAAAGAACGCAGTTGGAACACAAATTATAAAAGGAACAAGATTACAAGGAGTAAGTAAAATATGAAACAACTTATTATTGCTAGAAAAGATTTAAATATGTCTGCTGGTAAACTCGCCGCACAGGTGAGCCATGCCAGCATGGCTTTTATCTCTACTATGATAAGAAATAATACTAAATATGATAATAGTATGAATTTTTTACCTTGTCACTTTTTAATAGAAAAAGAAATATATGAAGAATGGTTTCAAGGAAGTTTTACTAAAGTAGTGTGTGAAGCAAAAAATAAAAATCATTTGATGAAAGTAGTAGAAGTAGCTAAGACCATGGGATTAGTCGAAGGTAAAGATTTCTTTTTAATTAAAGATAATTGTTATACTGAATTGGAACCCGAAGAAGTCGATGAGAATGGCATCGGCAGAACTCTTACCTGTATTGGTTTTAAACCTTTACCTGATGAGATGGCAGAAAAGTTAAGCAAAAAGTATCAGTTATATAAAGGATAAACTTATGAAAAGAATAAATAAAAATAAAAAAGGTTTTACTCTTGTAGAAATGATGTTGGTCATAGCTATTATTGTAATCTTAGCTGGTGTACTGACCCTGGGCATTGGTAATTACATTGTCAGGGCCCAGGCCGCCGCATCTTCGGTTTCAGAACATAATGGAGAAATTAGCTCTGCTGTATCTGAAGTAGATGCGCATATGGGATAAGGAGGAAAATATGGATAGAACTATTGGTTGTGATGGAAATTATGATAAAGAAATTGAAAAATTAAAATATCAATATGAACAAGATCACCATTATACTTTAGAAGAAGTAATAAAAGAATGTTCAGATAAGATTGAAGAATATGACAAAGATTTAAAAGAAATGATTTTAAATAACAAAAGAGAATCACCGCATCATTTTGATCTTTATCATTATGGTTATGAAACATACGTTAAACAACAAAGACTAGTTCAATTAAGAACTTGGCTGGAAAGTTTACAGTCTTCTGTAGAAAGACAGCAAGACCCAGAGAAACTCAAACAACAAAAATTTTTATTTGAATTGTGGGAAACTGATTATGAAAAGCTAAAGAGGTAATTAATGAAAATATTAGTAGCATGCGAAGAGTCACAAGAAGTGTGTAAGGCTTTTCGAGAGAAGGGACATGAGGCTTAGAGTTGCGATATAATCGATTGCTCAGGTGGACACCTAGAATGGCATATTAAACAAGATGTATTACCTTTAATTAATGGTAATTGTACTTTTGAAACTTGCGATGGAATATCTCATGCGGTCGAAGGTAAGTGGGATATGATTATAGCGTTCCCTCCATGTACTGACCTTACAACAACGGGTGCGCGAGTTTTTGAACGCAAGCGCGCCGATGGTTCCCAAGTAAGGTCTATAGAGTTCTTTGCAAAGTTTCTTGAGGCTGATTGTGATAAGATAGCTATAGAGAATCCAGTGGGTATAATATCAGGAAATTATATTAAACAGTGGTTTCCAGACCTTTGTGAAAAATATAATCTACCACGCGCTTATACTCAGATTGTTCACCCTTGGATGTTTGGCGCCAATTATACAAAGAGAACCTGTTTATGGCTAAAAGGATTACCGAATCTTATTCCAGAAGTAGAAGAGGAACCAGAAATTGAGTAGGTAGAATGGGTAGATAAGAAAAGTGGTAGAACCAAAAGACAAAATAAATGGTATTATGAATTATCTTGTTTACCTACTGCGCAAAGAGCTAAGGCGAGATCAAAAACATACCCAGGCTTTGCACAAGCCATGGCTGAACAATGGGGGTAAAATATGATAGATAAAGACGGTAAAGAATTTGATGGATATATTAAAGAAATAATAATGCCTAATGGAAAGGTTTATAAACTTCAATGTGAGGTAGTTGAAGTTTATCCTATGCAATGCCCAAGGTGTGGTGGACGAGTAGAATTAAAATATGGCTCTGGTGATTGTCAATCTTGCGGAACGGCTTTTACTACACAATTTAAAATAACGGAAGTTTAATAATATTCTATACAAAAAAGTTCTTTTATAGGACTTTTTTGTTTTTTATTAAAAATTTTGATATAATATATATAGTAAAAAGAAAGAGAGCGAAAAAATGAACGAAGATAAAGATAAAGATAATGAGCTTACACCAGAAGAGTTGGAAGAAATCAATGACATTCTTGGATTGGAAGGTGATGAGGCTCTTACTAATGATGATATAAAAGAAGTAACAGATGCTTTTAATAGTCTTTTTACTGCTATTGCAGGCGCTTTTATGGCTGAATCTATTAAGCATACACAAGCAGAAGATTTTAAAGTAGATACAGCTAAAGTTTATGATAAACCATTCCCTTATGAAATAGCAGTTTGTCATAAGAATTTTAATAACGGAGCTTGGATTATAGTTGGTACGGCTAAAACAAAAGAAGAAGCTATTAAAAAGCATGATATGTTTGTTAGTAAAATGATGGATAAAAAAGTAACTTATTTAAGAGATATTTGGGAGAATGTTATTTATCTTGAAGATAAAAATAGCAAGTAATTTGATTTTAAATAAAATAAATAGTATAATATATATAGAAAAAATAAAGAAAGGAAATTAGAGTTATGTCTTATTTGATAGATTTTATCAAAGAAAATCCTGATTGGAGAGAGCTTTTGGCTAAGGAGCCTTATTGCTTGAAGATTAAGGATGAGGATAATTATACTCTTTTTATGTATAATCAGTTATGCTCTGATTTCTATAATCCAATAGTAAAGGAAGCTAGAGGTATAATTTTAGACCTCACGGGCAAGGAGCCTCGTGTAGTGTGCAGAGCCTTTGATAAGTTTGGTAACTATGGCGAAGGTTATGTTGATTCCATAGACTGGTCTTCCGCTGTAGTACAGGAGAAGGTAGATGGTTCTATTATGAAGCTTTGGTTTGATAAGGGCTCTTGGCATGTATCTACTAATTCTTGTATCAATGCATTTAATGCACAGTTGTCTAACTCTAAAATAACTTTTGGTAAGTTGTTCACGCAGGCTTTTCCTTCTGACAAGATAAATCAGTTGGATACGGATTATACTTATATCTTTGAGCTTGTGTCTCCTTACAACCGGGTTGTAATCAACTATGGCTCTGATACTAAGTTGTATCTGTTGGGTAAGAGAAATAATAAGACAGGCTTTGAGGAAATACCTGAAGATTTGGGTATAGCTAAGCCGGATACTTATCCTCTCTCTTCCCTTGAGGAGTGTATTGAAGCAGCTAATGCTTTGAATGATAATGAAGAAGATATTCAGTATGAAGGTTTTGTAGTAGTAGATGAGGCTTTTCATCGAGTAAAGATTAAGTCCCCCTACTATGTAGCTAGACATCATATACTTACTAAGACACCTTCTCTTGAAGACTTGGTATTAGTATATTTGCGTCATGAGCAGGAAGAGTTTTTAACTTACTTCCCAGCTTATACTCATCCTTTGAATCTTATCTATTTCTTCTTCTCTGACTTGGACTATTATATGTTTAAGGCTAGACTTGATTGGAATAATATGAACAAAGATAGAAAGGCTTTTGCCATCAAGTATAAGAATCATCCTTTTACTCATTTTTATTTCGATGCTATAAAGAATGAAGATTGGTCTATTGAAAGAGTAAAGAATTTGTCTACTGCTGAACTTGCGAGATTTATAAAGAATTATTATGGAGGAAATATATGATTAATATAAAGCATTTTATGGATATACAAAATTTAATAGAGAATGAGACAGCAATTAAGGCTTCTAATGCTAAGGCATTTGAGGTTGGTGATATTATACAAATAACAGAGAAGTGGGACGGTTCAAATGCTTCTGTCGGTTATGATGCTGATTCTGATAGTCTTGTTGCTTTTTCTAGAAAGCAGACTCTGTCTTTGGGAAATACTCTTAATGGCTTTTGGGATTATGTTCAGGGATTGGACAAGACTGGTTTTAAGGCTAATCCCACATATAGAGTATTCGGTGAGTGGGGAAATAAGAATAAGATAATTTATAATGCTGACAATTACAAGAAGTGGTATGTTTATGATATTTTTGATATGGGTACAGAGAAGTGGCTACCACAGGATATTGTAAAGAAGTTTTGTAATGACTATGGATTTATTTATATCCATGTTCTTTATGAGGGTCCGTTCATTTCATGGGACCACTGCAGAAGCTTTATGAATAGCCCTGCTTATGGAGATAGACAGGAGGGTGTGGTTGTTAAGAATCAGACAAAGCTTAATGACCCTAATACAAGACAGCCTTTTTACCTTAAGATTGTCAATGAGGATTTTAAGGAGACAAAGGCTCCTAAGGTTGTTGACCCCGAGCAGGAGGCTAAGAAGGTTTATGCTTATTCTCTTGCCGAGAGTATTGTAACCAAGAATAGAATTGAAAAGATGATATATAAGCTCAGAGATGAGCAGCTTATTCCTGATACACTTACTCCTGGAGATATGGGTAAGCTGGCTAAGGTACTTCCTAAGAGAATCTATGAGGATTGCGTTAAGGAGGAGCCTGAGACCATTGCAAAGGTTAATGACACTGGAATAAACTTTAGTAAGGTTTGTGGAACTCTGACTATGAAGATTGCAAGAGACATTATTTGCAATTAAATAAAATTTTTGTTATAATATATTTATAATAAATTAAAGGAAATAGAGGATAAATGAAAGAACAGATTAGGCAAATTATTAATCAGCTTAATGAGGCTACAAAGGCCTACGATGAAGGGCATCCCATGATGAGTGATAAGGCATGGGATGACCTCTATTTCTATCTTCAGCAATTAGAGCATCAGTCTGGAATTTATTTTCCAGATAGTCCTACTCAAAAGATTAACTTTGAAATAACTACTCCATTAAGGAAGGTAGAGCATACTCATTTAATGCTTAGTTTGGATAAAACTAAAGATTTAAATGAAATTAAGACTTTTGTTAAAAAGCATCCATCTATTTGTATGGGAAAGATGGATGGTTTGACTTGCGCACTGAGGTATAAGGATGGGGAATTAATCGCTGCTGAAACGCGTGGAAATGGTGTAATTGGTGAAGATGTTTTTTATAATATTATAAATATTAATAATATTCCCAAAAAGATAAAAATAAAAGATGAAGTTGAAGTAGATGGTGAAATTATCTGTAAGTATGATGATTTTGAGCCATTTGCAGAAGAATATAAGAATCCAAGAAACTTCGCAGCTGGAAGCATTAGATTATTAGACAGCGAAGAATGTGCAAAAAGAAATTTATCTTTTATTGCATGGGATTGGATTAATAATCCTTATCCTAGACTTGGTGATGCTTTAGTTGAGTTAAAAGGATTAGGATTTACTACTGTTCCTTATTGGGATGGAATTATAACAGAGTTTGAGATTGATAATTTAAATGAAATTGTTGATTTTGTTAAAAATTCTTGTGCCAATGAAAAGCTCCCAATAGATGGATTAGTATTTAAGTATGATTATGTGACAGATTATAAAGCTGAAGGTAGAACAACTCATCACTTTAGAGGTGGTTTAGCTTTTAAGTTTTATGATGAATGTGTTGAGACCGAAATTGAAGATATAGAGTGGTCTATGGGCAGAGAAGGCAGATTAACTCCTGTAGCGATTTTTAAGCCTATAGAGCTTGAAGGAACTGAGGTATCAAGAGCAAGTCTTCATAATTTAAGTGTTCTTGATGAACTTTGCGGCGGCCAGGCGCCTATGCGTGGTGACATAGTCAGCGTGTACAAGGCGAATCAAATTATACCTCAGATTGATATATGGACAACGACCATTGAGCCTCCTGACTATTTTTCAGTTGACCAGGGTTTAGGTGATATGTTAGCACCGCCTGAGGTATGTCCAATATGCGGCGGCCGCACCGAAATAATAGAAGAAGATTCTGGTACAAAGAATCTCTAGTGTACAAATGACGCTTGCCCCGGTAAGCTAATAAATAGATTAGTTCACTATTGCGATATGAAAAAGGGCATGGCAATTAAAGGACTTTCTGAGAAATTAATTTCTCGTTTTATGAACAAAGGTTGGCTTAATAGTTTTTTTGATTTATACAATTTACACCAGTTCCGTACAGATATGGAAAAAATGGAAGGACTGGGACCGAAATCCGTAGATAATATATTAACCGCAATAGAAGAAAGTAAAAATTGTGAATTATGGCAATTTATCTCTGCTCTTGGTATTCCTCTTATCGGAACCACCGCGAGCAAAGACCTTGCGAACCATTTCAGTACTTGGGCAAACTTTTATAAATCAATTAAGGAAAATTTCATATATAGTACACTTCCAAATTTTGGTTTTGAAATGAATAAGGCGCTTCATGACTATGATTATAGCGAAGCCGAAAAGATAGCGGCTATCCTTAATTTTAAAGAACCAAAAGCAGAAGAAATTATAAGCGAAATTTTACAAGGCAAGAAAATTTGCATAACAGGTAAATTGGTTCAGTTTAAGAACCGGAGTTTGTTCCAGGAGGCTGTTGAAGCTAGAGGCGGCAAGGTGGTGTCTGGTGTGACAGGAGCTACAGACTTCTTGGTAACTAATGACACAGAAAGCGGTACTGCTAAAAATCAAGCAGCTAAAAAATTAAACATACCTATTATGTCAGAAGAAGATTTTATCAAAAATTTCTTGACTTAATAAAAATTTTATGTTATAATATTAACATAATAAGAAAGGAAAGGTAATGAGTAAAAAAGAGTTAAAGAAGTTAGCGAAGGAAATTGCTAACTATGAAAAGATTTGTCAAGGCACCGCAGAGTACGCGGAAAAAGAAAAAGCAAGACAGAAGATTATAGAATTAACAGAACAGGTTTACAATCTTGAAGATTTGTTAGTTCTTGACACTCTTATTCAAGATTATCTTTCTTGATTAATTAGCTTATAAATAATACTTAAATTGAAGTTATGGGCAATTTATTTATTATTTAGATTATAAAATATTAAAATTTTTTAAACACAAAGGAGAAAAACAATTATGGCAATGTCAGAAAACACAGTAACAGTATTTAAGTATTTGCAGGCACACAATGAGGGACTTACAGCTCAGGAGATTGCTGATGCTACAGGTCTTAACGCAAAGCAGGTTAATGGAGCTTTTACAATGGGTATCCAGCGTAAGGAGTACGGCTATCGTACAGAGGAGAAGGTAAAGGTTGAGCTAGAGGATGGCACAGCTATCGAGGCTAAGCAGCTTTTCCTTAACGATGCTGGTCTCGCTGTAGACGTTGATGCTCTTGCTGCTGAGTAATAAATATTCTTGGGGGAGAGCTTAATTGTTCTCCCCCATTTTTTTATTTATTATGTGGTATTTTATTATAGGACTGGTTGCCCTGGCGGCCGGCTGTATCGGGACCTACCTTATGCTTAGGTCTCGTTTGGCTGTTACGCAGGAGATCAACCAGAAGGTGAAAAAGGAGAACGAGGATAATTTAGCTCTAAAAGCTAGACTTGTTTCTGAAGTAGAAAGTCTAGAAACTCAAAAATCTAGGTGTCAGAATGATATTAATTCTATAAATTTTAATATCCAACAGGCTCAAACTAACCTTTCAGGTTTAAATAACCTTTTGAAAGAAAATACCGCAGCCATTGATGAAACTACCAAGAGGTAGGAAGAACAAGCACTAGAAAGTATGGGCGAGCGCATGGACGCGGCCGCCGAAAAAGAGAGAATTAAGTATCTCGATGCTATTACTAGTTATAGAGCTGAATATGAAAGCGTTTTAGAAGATTTAGCCGAACAATTTAAAAAGATTACTGAGGAAGATGAAGCGACCATAACCACTTTAAAAGACTCAATAGGAAATTTAAGAAAAAAGGTTTTGGCTATAACTGAAGCTAACAAACGCCTTGAAGAAGAAAAAGATAAAATTAACTTTTATAAACTTCAAATTTCTGATTTAGATAAGGAAGAGCTTGCTAAATTAAGAGAAATAGGTAAGATTTTAAGAGATAGTACCCCATTAAATAAACTTATTTGGACTTATTATTTTAGAAATCCTTATAATGATTTGTGCGGCCGTGTGATTGGTTCCGAGGCAAAGACCGGCATCTATAAAATTACTAATACCTTAAATGGTAAGTGTTATATAGGTCAAGCAGTCAACATCAAGAACCGTTGGGGCGACCATATAAAGATGGGTTTGGGCGCCGACACGCCTTCGCGCAACAAGATTTATCCAGCTATGATGAAAGATGGAGTGGAGAATTTTACTTTTGAAGTTTTAGAAGAATGTAGTGGTAATCAATTAAATGAAAGAGAAAAATTCTATATAGAGTTTTATGACTCTGTGAATTATGGATATAACGTAACGCGAGGAGGAAGCTAATGAAGATAGAAAAGATCGAGTCCTATGGCTGGGAGGCAGCCTTAAGAGGTATGCGCAATCCCATGAATAGTTGGGAGAAGTCTGATACTACCTATAATGAGAAAGGTATTCCTACTATTGGTCCTAATGATTTGAAATTAGCTACAAATCTTATTAAAGCTGGTCCAGAGCACGGTAAATGGGCAAGAATGGTAACTGTATCTATGGATATTACAGCGCCACTTTAGGTATGGAAAGAGCTCGACACCTACAAAGTGGGTACAACAGCTAATTCACAATCTACAATGCACAAACTTGCATCTGTCCCCATAACTATTGACTGTTTTGAAACAGACGATATGGCAGATGATTTGGAGATTTATACAACACCTTTGACCACTGCTGCTGATGTATTTAACCATTTAATAGGAGATTGCGAGCGTTTGCGTCAATTATATCTACAAACTAATGATGTTCGCTATTGGAAAGAACTGGTTAGATTACTCCCAGAAGGTTGGTTACAGACCAGAACATGGACAGCTAACTATGCTGTATTAAGAACTATATATCATCAAAGAAAAAACCACAAACTCATAGAGTGGCATACCTTCCTTGATGAAATTATAAAAACTCTACCTTATAGTAAAGAGTTTATAGTTGACAATTAATAAATTTTATGTTATAATATATGTATAAAAAGTTAAAAGAAAGAGAGAAAAGCTAATGAAACAGGAATTTTTAGAGTTTTTGGATGCACTAATGAAAGCAGCGCCAAATGTAGTAGAGGAAAAGGGTAGTGAAACTGTTATGGCCTATATTGAGGCTTTAAGAGAGAATACTAAAAAGCAAGAAAGTTTAACAGAAAATGGGGCGCGGGTCTTATCATTTTTGCAGACGGCTGACTCTCTTACTTTTAAGGCAAAGGATATTGGGGAAGCGCTTGGTGTAGCGTCAAGAACAGTATCTGGCGCATTGAGAAAGCTGGTAAATGATGGATTTGTAGACAAGATGGGAACGAACCCGACAATTTACGCTTTAACAGAAAAAGGAAAAAATTTTAAAATTGAAGAAGGAGAAAATGACGCATGAAGAAGATGAATAATAAGGTACACCTTGAAGGAAGACTTTATCAGCACAGTTTGGAAAAGAAGGTAACAGGGCCTCAGTCTAAGAAGCCCGGCACAGAATATATTCAGGGTAACATTGAGATTGCTACTGATGATAATATCACAAACATTGTTTCTGTTCACTTCTCATACATTACTGAGGTTACTTCTACAGGTAAGACAGATACAAGATTTAAGGTTTTGTCTGATATTATTGATGGTAAGTATCTTACATGCATGGCTGATGGTGCAGAAGTTGCAACAAAGGTTTCTGTAGATACAGCAATCGGTATAAATGATTTTTATACAGATCGTCAGAAGGACGATAATGGAGACCCTACACTTGTTTCTGCTAAGAGAAACGAGGGCGGTTTTGTTAGAATCGTTAACAACCTTAAGGAGTCTGACAAGGACCGTAATTACTTTAATGTTGATATTGTAATCACAAACTTCACTCGTAAGGAAGCTGACGAAGAGAGAGGACTCCCTGAGAAGGGAATTATCAAGGGCGCAATCTTTGATTTCAGAGGTTCTATGCTCCCTGTTGAGTTCTCTGTTCTTAATCCTAAGGCTATGGATTATTTTGAGGGACTTGAGCCTTCAAGTAAGACACCTGTTTTCACAGCTATTAAGGGTACTCAGATCTCTGAGGTAGTTAAGAAGACTATCACAGTTGAGGGTGCTTTTGGTGATGAAGTTCGTGAAGTGGAGAATAACCACAAGGATTGGACAATTTATTGGGCACAGTCTGAGCCTTATGAGTGGGACGATGAGTCTACAATCACAAAGGCAGAGCTTACAAAGGCTATGACAGACCGTCAGACAATGCTTGCTGAAGTTAAGCAGAGATATATGGATTATAAGGCATCAGCTGGAGAAGCTGCTTCTAAGGCTCCTACAGGTGGAGATACATTTGATTTCTAATTAAAAGGGGGAAAAGATTATGGCAATAAATTTGCTTGCACTGGAACCCCATAAGGTTAGTAGAGATTTAAGTGGATACATTTCATATATCTATGGAACTCCGAAGGTTGGGAAGACGACACTCGTCTCCCAATTCCCCGGTGTTTTGCTTCTCGCTACCGAAAAAGGATATAATGCTTTACCTGGTATCTTGGTACAAGACATTACTCGTTGGGGCGATATTAAAGAAGTAGTTAGAGAATTAAAGAAGCCAGAAGTTAAGGAAAAGTTCAAAACCATTGCTATTGATACTATCGACGTAGCAGCTAGCTATTGTGATAAGTATATTTGTAATCAGCTTGGTATTGAAACATTAGGCGAAGGCGGATGGACAGTTAATGGCTGGTCAAAATACAAGAAGGAATTGGAGGATACATTCCGTACTATCACTAATTTGGGATATGCTCTTGTATTTATCAGTCATGATAAAGATAAGGAATTTACTCGTAAGGATGGTACAAAGTACAATCAGACAATACCAACAGTACAGAGTTCAGCGAATGAAATCATCAAGGCTATGGCAGACCTTTATATGTATGCTGTAATTGATGAAACAACTAAGGAGCGTAAGTTAATTCTTCGTTCTCTTGATGGTACAGTAGATGCTGGTTGTAGATTTAAGTATATTGCTCCTGAAATTCCTCTTTCATATGATGCCCTTATCAAAGCAATGGGCGAAGCTATTGACAAGGAAGCTAGCGAAAGCGAAGGTAAGTTTGTAACAGATGAAAGAGAAAAGGCACCAACAACTGCTATTGAGTATGATTATGATGCTTTGATGAAGGAATTTGCAGAAATCACTGGTAAGTTAATGGGTAAAGATTCTACATATTATGGTCCTCGTATTACTCAAGTCGTTGAGAAGATACTTGGTAAAGGTAAGAAAGTATCAGAAACCAAGAGAGACCAAGCAGAATTCATTTATTTAATTGTCGGAGATTTAAAAGACGAGTTTGGTAAAGAGTTGAAGTAATAGAAATAAATAGGGGGTAAGGTTAATACTTACCCCCCATTTGTTTTTTATAAAAATTTATGTTATAATATATATGTAAAATATGAAAAGAAAGGAGTAGGTTAATGGCGAAAGCAATAGTAAAATGCTTGTATTGTGGTCAAAGCTTTGACCGTAATGATCCAAATATACCATTTGTTAAAGTAAATAGTAATAGGTATGCCCATAAAGCTTGTGCGGATCAGAAGGACCAACTCCAAACAAAAGAACAAAAAGATAAAGATGCCTTTTATCAATATTGTTCAAAGATATTTGGTAAACAATTTGATTTTGTAAGAACTAAAAGAATGGCTGAGAATTATGTTAAAAAGTATAACTATACTTATACGGGTATGCTAAAGTCTTTAATATATTTCTTTGAAATTAAAAAGAACCCAATAGAGAAGGCAAATGGCGGCATAGGTATAATCCCGTACATCTACCAAGAAGCGCATGATTATTATTTTGACATTTGGCAAGCGCAACAGTTAAATGTAAATAAAAAAATTGAAAATTATATACCGGAGGTTATAGAAATTAAAATACCTCCGCCAGAACCAAAACCTAAACGTAGAAGGTTATTTTCATTTTTAGATAGAGAGGAAAGTTAATGGCATCCAAATATTACGACACAACGGCTGTAGTTCAAGTTATAGGAAGTGTTTATAATAACCCTTCTTTATTAAGTTTTACAGATAAATATAGTATAAATGATGAAGATTTTTCTAATTCATTTCATAAGTTAGTATTTGGAAGTATCTATAAACTTTATGAGTTGGGAGCTAAAAAGATAACTATAGAGAATATCTTAGACTTTTTGGCAGATAGACCTAAACTTGAAGCAGAATTTAAACAAAATAAAGGTGACGAATGGCTTATTAGAGCCTCTGAATCAGCCATTCCAGACTCTTTTGATTATTATTATAATAGAATGAAGAAGTTCTCCTTGTTGAGAGCTTATGATTATGTGGGGCTTGATGTAAGGTTCATTTATGACCCTGATAACATTTTAGATGGAAAGAAAAAGCAACTTCAAGAAGATTGGCTTGATAATAGTACATTAGACATGATAGCCAATAAGATAGATGAAAAAATTGAAGGCATTAAAATTAAATATGTTGATGATGTTTATGATGATGCCATGTTGGTAGGAGAAGGAATTGAAGACTTAATTGAAAGTCTAAAGAAAAGACCAGAAGTCGGTATTCCTTTGTATGGACCTTTAATTAACACAGTAACAAAGGGCGCAAGGTTGGGAAAGTTTTATCTTCGTTCCGCGCCGACGGGTATAGGAAAGTCAAGAACCATGGCCGCCGACGCTTGTTACATTGGCACTGATGAATTATATGAACCATCTTTTGGTGGTTGGATAAAGACAAACGCGGCAAGGCCGGTTCTATACATATCCACCGAGTTGGACTTAAGTGAAGTACAAACTATGATGTTGTCGTTTCTCAGTGCGGTAAACGAAGATCATATCCTCACCGGTAGATACGTTGGTGATGAGGAGGAACGTGTACTCCATGCCGCCCAGTTAATTAAGAACAGTAAGATATATGTAGAATATAAACCAGATTTCTCATTAAAGGATATAGAGGATATTATTAAGAAGAATATAAGAGAACATGATATACATTATATCTTTTATGATTATATCCATACTTCAATGAAGATTTTGGAAGAAATTAGTAGAAGAAGTGGTGGAGTAAAATTAAGGGAAGATAATGCACTATTCATGTTATCCGTAACTTTAAAAGATATTTGCACAAAGAATGATGTATTTATTATGTCATCAACACAGCTTAATGGAGATTGGAAAGAAAGTGAAACACCTGACCAGAACTTATTAAGAGGTGCGAAGAGTATCGCGGATAAGATAGACTGGGGAGCTATTATGCTTCCTGTCACGCAGACAGATAAAGAAAAGCTTCAAAGAATACTTCAAACAACAGCATTTGATGTTCCTAATATTAAAATCTCAATTTATAAAAATAGACGAGGTAAATATAAGGGAGTATATCTTTGGTGTAAAGCAGATTTAGGTATTTGCAGAGTAGAACCAATGTTTGTAACTGATTTTAGTTTTGAACTACAACAAGTACCAGAAATAAAGATTATAATGGAAGAAGATTTAGGCGGGGCCTGGTAATGGGATATGATAAAAAGGTAGTTAAAGATTTAATAAGCACCGATCAAATATTCGAACTATTGGAAGAATATGGCGGTGAACCTGAATATGCTTTTGAGGGTAATATTATATCTCGTACCATTTGTCATAACCACCCCAATGATGATGCTTCGCGTAAGTTGTATTATTATACAAATAGCAGATTATTTCATTGTTATACTGGTTGCGCCGAGCCTTCATTTGATGTTTTTCAGTTAATCATAAAAATAGCAGATATACAATTTCATCAAGAGTGGGATTTAGACCAAGCTGTAAGATTTTTGGTTTATAGACTTGGCATCGATGTTCCAAGAGAAGAAAATGAAGAAGATCCAGTTCTACTAAAGCAAGATTTTGATTACTTTGATAAAATTAATAGAGTAAAAGAATTGGATATAAAAAATTATACAACTTTACTTAATCCTTATGATGAAAAAATATTAAATAGATTTAACTATAATGTAAAAATAACCCCGTGGATTAATGAAGGTATGAACCAAGAGACATTAGATAAATATAAGATAGGTTTTTATCCAGGCACTGATGTAATCACTATACCACATTATGATATTAATAATAATTTTGTAGGATTGCGCGGGCGCGCTTTGGTGCGCGAAGATGCGGAGAAGTATGGTAAGTACAGACCCGTTCGCATTGGAAAAACTTTATATAACCATCCTCTTGGATTTAATCTATACGGACTTGAAAAAAATAAAGAAAGAATAAAACTTATGCAAAAGGCCGTGGTCTTTGAGGGGGAAAAGAGCGTCTTGTTATTTGACTCTTATTTTGGTTCAGAAAATAATATCTCGGTGGCATGTTGCGGAAGTAGCTTTACAATTTATCAGTTTTATCTATTAAAAAATCTTGGAGTTAAAGAGATAATTATTGCATTTGATAAACAGTATCAACAATTCGGAGATGCTGAACATTTGCATTTAGTAAAAAATTTTTATAAAATATTAAATAGACACATAAATGATGTAATGGTGAGCTTTATATTTGATGGTGAACAAAACCTAGGATACAAGGATTCTCCAATTGACAGAGGAGCAGATACATTTATGAAATTATTTCAGGAAAGAAGAGTGTTTGAAGGAGGAGTGTTTAAATGAATTAGGAATTGCGGCAGCCGGTTGATAGAAACCTTTCACCGCTGCAAAATATATTTAAAAATAGAGGAATGCTTTAGGGAAAAGATGATATATTAACTTATGTTTAGCCTCCCGCTTCAGTTCAATATGATTTAACTCTCATAGAGAACTTGCGAGAGGGTGCTTCTATGTTAATGAAACATATTAAAAATAATGATAAGGTTCTTTTGGTAGTCGATGAAGACTGTGATGGATATACTTCTTCAGCTTACTTCTTGAATTACTTTAATAAACTATTTCCAGCTTTCGTACAAAATAACATAAAATATGTTGTTCACCCAAATAAGGCGCATGGTATACCGACTAATCTAATAACAGATGAAAAATTAATTATAGTGCCCGATGCGAGTAGTAATGAATATGATATTCATAAAGAATTAAAGGAAAAAGGAATAGATGTATTGGTCATTGACCACCACGAAGCACCAGAGTTCTCTCAGTACGCATGTGTTATTAATAATCAACTTGGTAACTACCCAAATAAGTCATTATCTGGTGTGGGAATGGTATATAAGTTCTGTAGTTTCTTTGATAAGCTAATGAACACTAATTATGCTAACACAATGTTAGATATTGTTGCTCTTGGACTTGTTGGAGATATGATGGACTTACGAAATCTTGAAACAAGGTATCTCGTAAGAGAAGGTTTTACCACTATTACTAACCCTTTTCTTAAGGCTATGGTAATAAAACAGGAGTATTCTGTTAAAGGTCATTTAAATCCCCATAAAGCAGCATTTTATATAGTTCCTGGTATTAACTCCGTTACGAGAATAGGAACGGTAGAAGAAAAATTAGTTTTATTTGAGTCAATGGTAGAATATAAAGCCTTTGAAATGATACCTTCAAATGGTAGAGGTAAAAAGGGAACTTTAGAGCCGAGAGTTGAACAGGCTGTCCGCAACTGTGTAAATATTCGCAATAGGCAAAACCGCATTAAAGACGATTTGGTAGAGAGTATAGACGAATTAATTAACAGAAAGAATTTGCTAGAACACAAACTTCTTGTTATTAAAGTTGAAAATCCTATAAATACAGGTATTACTGGTCTTGTAGCTAACCAGATAGCTAATAAGTATCAACGTCCAACTTTAATATTAAACTGGCGCAAAGAGCAACGCACCTGGGAAGGGTCCGGCCGCAACTACTCAAACTCCCCGCTTAAAGACTTTAGAAGTTTCCTTGAATCTACTGGACTTATTTTGTATGCACAAGGACATGCCTCAGCTTTTGGTTTTGGTATAAGCGATGAAAATTTTGAAACTTTTATCGGAAAAACCGATAAAAGTTTATCAGATGTAGAGTTTAACTATAAATATGATATAGACCTTGAATATGAAAATAATGATCTACTTAATGGAGATATTATAGATATAGCTGAATGCGAAGACCTGTGGGGACAAAATATTGAAGAGCCACTTATCTTAATTAAAAATGTTACTGTTAATAAAGATAATATCTTTTTATACAAGGAAAAAGTATTAAAGATAGAGAATCAAAACGGTATTAGTTTTGTGAATTTATCTTCTAACCAAGAAGAGTTTGATGCCCTTTATCCTAATGATGGATATGTAAATTTAAATATAATAGGCACTTGTTCTATTAATGATTTTAATCAAATGGGGCAAATAAAAATTAAAGATTATGAAGTAGTTAGAAAGGGGGAATATTAGTTTTGAAAAAGTTTACTTTATTAATTTGTCAAGGAATAGTATTGTTATTTTCTCTTGTAGTTGGCTGTAATATTAAGGAAGAAGAAATAATAGAAACTGTTCCTACTACTACTGCTACAGAACAAAGTATTCCACCCCCTCCTATAACCCCTAAACCTTTACCAACCCCCGAGTAGAGAAGACCTTATGAATATGATGCCTCTTTATCATTAAAAGAAAAAGAAAAGATGGTAGAAGAGTGTAATTCTTATGTCAGTTATTTAAATTATTTTATTTGGGACGTAGATAAAGATGATGTAATTTTAGACACTGAAGAAGTAATAGAATTGTATCTTGAGGATATAGGAATTTGGAAAGAAAAAGTAAAAGAATATCCAGTAGCAGCTACAGTATGGCGCTGGGCAATCGAAGAAAAAGGATACTCAGAATATGTAGCTGCTGGGATTATAGGTAATATGATGGTTGAAGTGGGTGGTCATACAATGGTTTTAAAACATATGACAAGAGTAGAAAAATATTTTGGATTATGTATGTGGTATTTACCCTATAGCCCAGAAGTTGATGGAAAAAGTCTAAGAGACCAACTTAATTTTTTAGGAAAAACTATGGAAAAAAATATGGGTTCTGCTCATTATAAAGAACTTTTAAATAGTAAAAATGAAAAAGAAGCATCTATTATTTTTGCGATGTATTATGAAAGATGTATAAGGCCGTATGGAAGACAATCTGAAGCGTCTCGTGCATACAGATATTTTACCAGTTGAGCCGAGCGCAAACACACAGGTTAACCGCCTTCCAAATAAAAATGGCCCTGGGAATTTTTTAAGATGGAGTTAAAGAATGGAACTAAATATAGAACAAAAAGAAGCATTAAAATTAGCGATTGAGCGTTATAAGGCAGGATTTCCTTATACTTATATTGCAGGACCAGCTGGATCAGGAAAGAGTTTCTTGGTTCAGCATATTGTTGCTGCCCTTGGACTCGACCCGAGTCTTGACGTATGTTATGCTACGTACACAGGTAAGGCCGCTCTTAATCTTCAAAGGAAAAATTGTCCTAACGCTCATACACTTCATAAATTATTATATAATGCGAGACAAAATAAGAACACAGGAATATATTATTTTACACCAAAGCCAATAGGTGAATTAGAATATAAATTAATTGTTATAGATGAGATATCGATGGTAACTCAAGAGATGTGGGACTTGTTATTAGAGCATGGTATACATGTAATAGCTTTAGGAGATATTGCTCAGTTACCAGCTATTGGAGCTACCAATGATATTTTGGATAAGCCTCATGCCGTTTTAAATGAGATTATGCGCCAAGAGGCAGATAGTGAAATTATACAAATAGCTACACTTGCGAGAACACATCAAGAAATTCCTTTTATGAAAGGAAAACAAGTTCAAGTTATTCATAGTTATGAATTTCAAGATGCGATGTTGGAATGGGCAGATATGACATTATGTGCAACCAATAGGCTAAGACACCAGTTAAATAGAACAGCGCGCGAGCGCAAATGGGGCGACGCAAAGGCTTTGCCGCAGAAGGGCGATAGAATCGTTTGCCTTCATAACGAATGGGGCGAGGTAACGAAGAGTGGCGACGTATTAGTCAACGGTTTAGTCGGATACATAAACGACCCGCCGCGAATCAATCCTATGCCTTCTCTTTATAGAAAATATTGCGACAAACAGGTAATATTAAATTTTATTCCAGACTTTAGAGAGCCGGGAGATACCGATGCTGTTTTTAAAAACATGAAAGCAGATTGGAAAATCTTTACAGATGGAGAGCCTACTGTAAATTCAAAAAACTTTAAGTTTATTCCTAAGGTATTGCGTCCTTATCAATTTGATTATGCTTATGCGATGTCTGTGTGGAAGGCACAAGGCAGTGAGTATGGGAAGGTATTACTCTTTGAAGAATCGTTTCCTTCAGGCGATGCTCATTGGCAGTATTTATACACTGGTATCACGCGTGCGGTAGACAAGCTGGTGTTAGTTAGAAAAAATTGACAATATATAAAAAATATGTTATAATAAAGTATAAAAAGTAAAAAAGGAGGTTTTGTGAAGCGATGAAGTTTCCAGGTAGCGTGCATAACCATACCGATTTTAGTAACTTTAGATTACGTGATTCTATTAATCGCGTGAATACTTTAATAGATTATGCCATTGAATTAGGGCATGATGGTATAGCATTCACAGAACACGAGACTATTGCTAACGCAATAAGAATTGAAGAGTATAGAGATAAGATTAAAGAAAAGCATCCAAACTTTAAGATAATTCGTGGAAATGAGATTTATTTGGTTAGAAATGACCTTACACCAGAGAATTATGATAGAACTAAAGATAGATACTATCATTTTATTTTATTGGCTAAAGATGCAGAAGGTCATAAGCAAATAAGAGAATTATCTACAAGAGCTTGGATGCGTTCGTATACTCAAAATAATATGGTTCGTGTACCGACACATTATCAAGATTTAATTGATATTATTAAAGCTAACCCAGGTCATGTAATTGGTTCCACCGCTTGTATTGGTGGAGCTTTGCCAACTCAACTTTTGAGATGGAGATTATTAGGTGATAATAGAATATATGACGCATGTGTTAAGTGGTGTCAGAATATGGTCGGAATTTTTGGAGAAAGTAATTTCTTTTTAGAATTGCAGCCTTCATTTAATAAAGACCAGATTTTTGTAAATAAGGAATTAATTAAACTTTCAAATAAGTTAAACATTCCTTATATTATAACTAATGATGCTCATTATTTGAAAAAAGAGGATGCCCCTATTCATGCGGCATTTCTTAGAGCACAGGATGGAGAAAGAGAGGTTGAGGAGTTTTACTCATCCACTTATCTTATGTCTGATGATGAAGTAAGAAATTATTTAAAAGATTATATAACTGAAGAAGAGCTTCAGACCGCATATCAGAATATAAAAAAGATAATAGATATGTGTGAAGATTATAGTATTAAAAAGGAATTAACTATTCCTCGTTTGACCTGGAAAGAACCAACAGAAGAAGTAACAGCAGAAGAAAAGCAATTTTGGTCAAAAAAGATTCCTTATATTGAAAAGTTCTTAAAGAGCGAATATAAGGAAGATGTTTTATTGGCTGAAAATATTATAGATAGAATTAGAAATGATAATGAATTAAAAAATGATAGGACTTGTGAAGAAATTAATGCGTGTCTTGAAGATACCTGGGTATCTAGTGAAAAGAATAATGCAAGATGGAGTGCATATTTTTTAAATCTTCAGAAGATAGTAGATACATGTTGGGATGCTGGTTCACTTGTAGGGTGCGGCCGTGGCTCAGGCGTAGGATTTATCCTCTTGTATTTATTAGGAATAACACAGATTAACCCATTAAAAGAAAAGACCGCAACTTATAGATGGAGATTTTTGAACCCAGACCGTGTATCAGTACTTGATGTTGATGTAGATATTGAATCGACAAAACGTGAACAGGTTCTTACAAAGCTCAGAGAAGTGTATGGAGAAGATAGAGTTGCGAATGTTTTAACTTTGGGCACAGAACAGAGCAAGTCCGCCATTCAAACGGCCGCCCGTGGTTTAGGAATTGATGTAGATATTGCAAGATATTTATCTTCAATGATTGAGGCAGATCGTGGTAAGACAAGGACCTTAGCGCAAACTTTTTATGGTGATGAAGAAAATGATATAAAGCCTAATAAGCAGTTTGTTTATGAAATGACAAACAATTATCCTGAATTATGGAAAGTAGCCCAAAAGATAGAAGGATTAATTTGCCGTACAGGTATTCATGCGGGTGGTGTAATATTTGTTGATGAACCATTCACAAACTCAACGGCTTTAATGCGCGCTCCGAGTGGTGAAATTATAACTCAATTTGAGTTGCATGATAGTGAAAAAGCAAGTTTGATTAAGTATGACTTGTTGAGCGTAGAAGCTTTGGATAAGATACATATTTGTTTAGATTTGTTACAAGAACATGACTATATTGATGATAAGGGTAGCTTGAAAGCAACTTATGAAGATACTATTGGAATATATAAGTTAGAGCGTACCGCAGAAGATATGTGGAAGATGTGCTGGGAACATAAAGTATTAAGTTTGTTCCAGATGGAGAAACAAAGTGGTATTAAGGGTATAGCTTTGTTAAAGCCTAACTCAGTAGATGAATTGGCGATTTTGAACTCAACGATTCGACTTATGGCGACTGAAAAGGGTGGCGAAATGCCAACAGAGAAGTTAACTAGGTTTAAGAATAATCCTAAATTGTGGGATGCGGAATTGCGGCAGTACGGTCTAGGGCCGGCGGAAAAAGCAGTGATTGAACCAGTGGTTGGAATCTCATATGGCTTATGTATTGCGCAAGAGCAGTTTATGCAGTTAGTACAATTGCCGGAGCTTGGTGGTTTCTCATTGACCTTTGCAGATAAACTTCGTAAATCTATTGCAAAGAAGAACCCGGCAGATTATGAAAAGATAACTAAAGAGTTTTTTAAAGAAACTAAGGAAAAAGGCTGTAACATGCAGCTTTGCCATTATGTGTGGGACGTGCTTATAGCGATGTCTCGTGGGTATGGATTTAACCAGTCTCACACTTTGGCTTATTCATTAATTGGATTGCAAGAATTAAATTTGGCTTATAAGTTTCCTACGATATTTTGGGATACAGCTTGTTTGATTGCAAATAGCGGTGGTGAAGGAGCTTCCACAGACTATACGAAGCTTGCACAGGCAATAGGCACTGTCCGCAGAGAAGGTATTAAAGTAGGTCTTCCTAATATTAATATTTCACAGCTGGGTTTTGAACCTGATGTTGCAAGTGACCAGATTTTGTTTGGACTTAAAGCGATGTTGGGTATTGGTGATGAAGTTGTAGAGTCAATTATAGCAAACAGACCTTATACATCAATAAAAGATTTTATTAATAAAGTAAAACCGAAGAGAAGTGTAATGATTTCTTTAATAAAAGGTGGAGCTTTTGACTCAATGATGGATCGTAAATTTGCGATGGCATGGTATCTTTGGGAAACTTGCGATAAGAAAAAGCGTATTACCCTTCAGAATATGAATGGTTTAAAAACTTATGGTTTATTGCCAATGACGCCAGACTACATTCCATCTTTTAAGATTTATGAGTTTAATAGATATTTAAAAGCAAAATGTAAGTTAGATTCAGTTTCTTATCAATTAGATGAAAGAGGAATTGATTTTCTTGTTTCTATTGGTTATGACACCTTAATTAACCAAGACTCTACTTTAAAAATAAAAGAGTGGGATAAAGTATATCAGAATGCGATGGACGTTTATCGTTTATGGATAAAAGAAAACCATGACCAGATATTAAAAGATTTAAATGTTAAGATATTTAAAGAAGATTGGGACAAATATGCGACAGGTAACTTATCTTCTTGGGAAATGGACGTATTGTGTTTCTACTATCATGAGCACGAACTCGCGCACATTGATAAAGATAAATATGGAATTGATGATTTTAATGATATTCCAGAAGAGCCTTTAGTAGAATATACTTTCCCTCGTGGTGGTATCTACATCCCGATTTATAAATTAAATAAGATAATTGGAACAGTTATCGCAAGAGATAAAAATAAAGCTATAGTTTATCTTTTAACAACAGATGGCGTAGTTCCAGTTAAGTTCAGAAAAGAATATTTTGCATTATTTGATAAGCAAATTTCTGAAAGGAACCCAGATGGTACAAAGACCGTTAAAGAAAAGAGTTGGTTTACTAGAGGAAATAAGATTATGGTAATGGGAATAAGGAATAATGAAGAGTTTGTAGTTAAAAAATATGCTTCTTCTATAGGGCATCAATTATATAAGATAACTGATTATTTTGAAGATGGAACTTTAAATCTTACAAGTGATAGGTATCAAGGTGGAATAGAAGAAGAGGAAGGAGGAATGTCATGACCGCAACATTAATTATTATTTGGTCCATTTGTTTCTTATTTTGGCTTATTATGTGCGTCTCGGCTATTGTAGATCGTAGACCTTTAGCTGCCATAGCTTACGGTTTACTTACGATTCTTTGTTTTATGCTTACTGCCGTCTGTGCATACAAATTTGAGAATGAGACTTTAGAACCTACGACAGTTATTATTGTAAAAGATGTAAATGAAACTGAGGTATATGAAGATGCTACAATTAGCCGAAAGGCTTGTTACGTAGTAACAGATAAAGACGGAAATGAACATTTGTATTCTACAGATGTAGATTACATCAGAAAGGATAAGTAATGGAAAATAAATGGATAAGGGCGGCAGTCCCCGCCCTACTCATACATTGTTCTATTGGTACAGTGTATTGTTGGAGTACTTTTAAAGAGTCTATAGCTAATGCTATAGGAATGTCAACATTCTCGGTAGGTTGGGCTTTCTCGTTAGCAATATTCTTTTTAGGCATGTCAGCTGCATTCGCTGGTAAGATTGTGGAACTTAATATTCATAAATCTTCTTTAATTGCCGCAATTTGTTTTACTGTTGGTATGCTGGGAACTGGATTAACTATTAAGTTTTTCACTGGCCCATTAGCTTTAATTTTAATTTATTTATTTTATGGTTGTATAATGGGAATTGGATTAGGCGTCGGATATCTAACTCCAGTTAAAACTTTAATGCTATGGTTTAAAGACCACAAAGGTTTAGCAACAGGTATTTCTATTATGGGTTTTGGCCTTGCAAAAGCTATTGCAACACCAATTATGGAATTTCTTCAGAATAAATTTGGTATCACAGCCATGTTTGTTATTTTGGGGATACTTTATTTTATAATGATGTTTGCTGGACACCTTCTTCTTCGTAAGCCAAAAGGATGGGTAGAAAGTAAAACAACTAATAATAGTTTTAAAGTTAGCTCAATGTTTAAAAATAAAATGTTTATTGGAATTTGGCTAATGTTTTATATAAACATTCATTGTGGTTTAATGTTAATTACTTATGAAAAACAGTTACTTAATACTAAGTTTATGGGCGCAGCGGCCTTGCCTCTTATAATCAGCATCATACCTTCGGTTACTGCGGTATGCAATGCCCTCGGCCGCATCGGTTATTCTACAGTATCCGATAAAATGAAAGATAGAGCTACTGTTTATCAAATTATTTTTATCTCATGCGTTGCGATTTGTCTCTTGACTTTAGGAATAAATTTTGGTATAATAATTATAGCATTGTTAATGATAGTTAATCTTGGTTATGGTGGTGGTTTTAGTACTTTACCTGCTCTGTTGGACTCAAGATTTGGAATGGAAAATATTTCTAAAATCCACGGTCTTGCGCTATCCGCCTGGGCAATAGCTGGACTCACTGGTAACAACCTTTCAGAAATTATACTGAAAAATACTAATAATAATTATAACATTGTAATTTCAGTAGCTATGGTACTTTATGCAGTTGCATTATTAATTTGTATAACAATGACTACTAAAAAGAGGATAAAAAATTATGAATGAAGAGCAAAGAAGAGAAGTGGAAAGGGAAGAGATTGATACATCTCTTCCCCCTTCAGAACTCCAAAGTTATGCGATAATGCGCAAACTTGGACAAATGAAAAACTTAGAACATTACTATGAAAGAGAAGACGAGTGGAATTAATCCAGAACAAGTAATTATCTTAAATAATTTTTCATAATATTAAAGGTCAGACCTTAGAAATGACCTAAAATAGCAAAGGAGAAAAGAATTATGGTAGTAATGATTCAAAAGAGAGATGGGAGAACAGTTCCCTTTAGTCGTGAAAAGATTGAGTCTGCTGTATTAAAAGCTTTTAAAGCAGTTGACTTTGAAATTAGCGACTATGCTTTAACAAAAGCAAGTAGTATAGCAGATTAGATAGAAAAGGTTGCTTATACTAAAACTTTAACGGTCGAAGAAATCCAGGACATGGTGCAAGCCGGTCTTATGAAAACTCGTAGACCAGATGTGGCGCAAGAATTTGTAACTTATCGTTATGAAAGACAGAAGGCTAGAGAGCAGCGTTCAACTCTTATGAAGAAGATTGGTGAAAAGCTTACTGCATCAGCAGTGGCTAACCAAAATGCTAATGTAGATGAACGAAGCTTTGGTGGCAGAAAAGGCGAAGCAGATAGTGTGCTTATGAAGAAATATGCTTTAGATAATATAATTTCTCCTAAAGCTAGATTCCTTCACGAAAATAATGAAGTGTATATTCACGACCTTGATGCTTAGGCTGTTGGCATGCACAATTGTCTGTCGGTACCTTTCGACGATTTACTTGCAAAAGGTTTTAACACAAGACAAACAGATGTTCGTCCTGCAAATTCTATAAATACAGCTTTTCAATTAGTAGCAGTTTTATTCCAGCTTCAGAGTCTACAACAGTTTGGCGGAGTGGCGGCTACTCATCTTGATTGGACAATGGTTCCTTATGTGAGAAAGAGCTTTGCAAAGCACTATAAAGATGGTTGGACTTATATAGAGAATAAACCAATAGAAGAAATAGATTATGAAATAGAAAATATGCTTACTAATTGCACCGATTATTCTATTGATGACCCAGAATATAAAGCATATAATGAAAAAATTTATAATTATGCAATACAGATGACTACACGGGAACTTAACCAGGCGGTCGAAGGTATGTATCACAATCTAAATACATTACAATCACGTAGCGGGAATCAATTACCCTTCACCTCTGTGAATTACGGCACCTGCACTTCTATGGAAGGACGTATGGTGATAAAAGCATTGCTTGAAGGTAGTTTAAAAGGTGTAGGTAAGTTCCACAAAACACCGATATTCCCCTGTGGTATATTTCAATTGGGTAAGGGGATAAATAGAGAACCAGGAGATCCTAATTATGATTTATATCAATTAGCTATAAAGTCAACAGCTCAAAGACTTTATCCTAATTATGCTAATATAGATTGGTCAGGCAACGCGGGTTAGGATAAGAATGATCCCCGGACATAGTTCAGTACGATGGGGTGCAGGACAGCGAACGGTTGGGATGTGAACGGATTTGGGCAACTTAAAGATGGTCGTGGAAATATATGTCCTGTCACAATTATAATGCCTACACTTGCTATGGAAGCTATTACACAAGAGGATGAAGATCCTGTTGAATATTTTATGAAACTATTAGATACTCGTATCCATGATGCAAAGGATATGCTTATTGAACGTTTTGAATATATTTGTTCTCAAAGTCCAGAAAGTGCTAAATTTATGTATGAAAATGGTACTATGGCTGGATATATTCCTGAGGAGGGGATTAGATCAGCACTTAAGCATGGGACTTTAGCTTTGGGCCAATTAGGTCTTGCTGAGACTTTACAAATATTAATTGGTAAAGACCATACAACAGATAGCGGTATGGAACTAGCCAAGAGAATAGAACAATTATTTAAAGATAGATGTGCAGAATTTAAAAAGAAATATAGTTTAAATTTTGGTGTGTATATGACCCCGGCGGAGAACCTTTGCTATACGGCTATGCAGAAGTTCAAAGACAAGTGGGGAGAATTAGAAAACATATCAGATAAAGATTACTTTACTAATTCAATTCATGTTCCTGTTTGGAAGGAAATCAATCCTTTTGAAAAAATTGATATTGAAAGTCAATTAACAGGTTATAGTTCTGCTGGATGTATCACCTATGTAGAACTTGATGCAGGAGTTAAAAATAATCTTGAAGCCGTTGAACAGATTATAAACTATGCTATGGATAAAGATATACCTTATTTTGCTATTAATGTTCCTAATGATTTATGTTTAGGATGTGGATATACCGATGAAATTGGAGAAAAATGTCCACAGTGCGGTTGTACCAATATTCAGAGATTACGTCGTGTGACTGGATATTTGACCGGCGATTATAAAACCGCATTTAATCTTGGTAAACAACAAGAAGTTGAAATGCGTTATAAGCATAGTAAAAAGTTAAGAGGTTGGTGCAATGAGAATAGCAAGGATTGATAGTTGTGATATAGCCAATGGCCCAGGCGCTAGATTAAGCGTCTGGGTGAGCGGCTGCTCACATCATTGTAAAAATTGTTTTAATTCTGAATTATGGGATTTTGAAAAAGGTATAGAGTATAATGATACCATAGAGCAAAAAATAATAGTTGATTTAGGTAGAGAATATATAACAGGATTAAGCATTCTAGGAGGAGACCCGCTAGAACCAATTCACCAAAAGGACATTTGCAAACTAGTCCAAAAGGTTAAAGAAAAATATCCTAATAAAACAATTTTTATGTGGACAGGTTATCTTTGGGAAGAAATAAAAGACTATGAAGTTTTAAAATATATAGATGTTTTGATAGATGGACCTTTTATTGAAGAATTAAAAGATTTATCTTTGCCCCTTAGAGGATCTTCAAATCAAAGAATTATTGACGTCCAACAGTCATTAAAAAATAACGAGGTAATGGAGGATAAAAGATGGCAGAAAACATAAATCATCCATCATATTATGGAGGAGAATCAAATCCTTATGAAGCTATTAAAGTGATAGAGGCTTGGGGATTAGATTTTTGTCTTGGTAATACAATAAAATATATTTCTAGAGCTGGATATAAAAATCCTGAGACTGAAATAGAAGATTTAGAAAAAGCTGCTTGGTATTTAAACCATTATATTGAAAGTTTAAAAAAAGACCAAGAGAAGAAACAAAAAGAAAATATTAAATCTTATCCTTATGGTTTTTGTAAAGATGAGTCATTGGCTGCCAAGTATCACGGCTTTACTAGAGAAGATGGAACGAGGTTTGAAGTAAAATGATTACAGTAGATAGTTTATCAATTTTAAACAGTCTTAAAATTAAAGAGATTGGTGACACAGCTTATGTTAATAAAGAGCAGAAGGTGTATGAATATACAGAGGGCGGCTGGGCGCCTAAAGCACTGCCAGAGGGCAAGATTAATTTATCTGTTTATGATATGAATAAGCAGATTGTATCACAACTTGGAGTAGCAGATGACATCTCTCTCCTAACCCCCGTCCGCAAATTTAAAAATAAGGGTGGAAAGTATTTCATGCTCATATGTCGTGATATTAACTACTATACTCTTTTCGCTACTATTGGAGATGATAAGATCCCCCTTGAACCGCCAGAAAGGATTGAAAAAGAAGTGCTGGCTTGTGTAAAGGATATCGGAGAGCTCCGTTCAGCAGAGGAAATTGAAGGTACAGAAGCTGTAGAAATTTGGGTGCAGCCTAAAGAAGAATATGGACCTGACCCATTAGTTATGTATTTCTTTAATTATGATAAGGGGGTAATCAGATGTCGGTAAAACATACTTAGGTAGTTAATTTTACTAACTTTACCTTATAGGCAAGTATTTTTAATTATGTAGAAGGAAATGATGTTGTTATAGAGCATGTTCCTCACAATCAAACAGTAGATTTTTTAAAAGAAAAAATCGCGACTAAAGATGTAGAGCAGATAAAATTAGTAGGGCCGAAATCTTACACGGAAAATATAAAAAATCAACTATACAGTTCACTAGAGTTCAGTGAAAACCCAATAAAAATAGAGTTAACGGAGGAATTTTAATTTATGAAGTATTTAGTACAAACAGTAGAAACTTATAGAGTAGAATCAGAATCACAGGCAGCCGCCCTTATCGAGGAGGCTAAGCAGGACCGCAATTTTATTCTCACCAAGTATAATTGTGAACATAAGGAGAAGAAACAGAAGGGAGAAGTCATAGATTCATGGTATCGTGTAACTTTAACTAAATTTTTTACCGACGAACGTGAGCCTGCACTTAACCACAAAATAACTTATGAGGTAGATGCGTAATGGACGAAGAAAATAAGGTTACAAATCCAGAAGAGCCTGATGTATGGGGTGGTGTTCCAGTAGAAGAAAGAATGAATTATATTGACCCCATTACCTATGGCAAAATTGAAAGTAATGAATATGGTTTAAATTTCAGAGTATGGGATAACAACAAGAAGGCTCATACTTATTTTGAAAAAGTAAGTAGATTTGCGGATACAGATTTAATTACACCTATGCGAAAAACTCTTTTCTCTGCTGGATATGATATGGCGGCCGCGGAGGATATTGTGATTCCATCATACCAGAAGCTAATGAATAAGTTCCAGGCTGATGAACCGGGAGCAGTATATAGCTTAAATGAAATGAGCTCTATAACTAAAGCCTATAAGATTAAACCCACTCTTATTTCTACTGGTTACAAGTGTCGTATAAATGGAGACCAATTTATTCAACTTTCTATTCGTTCAAGTTCCCCTCTTAAATATTGGCTTGTGTTGGCTAATGGCGTGGGTATAATCGACGCAGATTATTATAACAACCCCGATAATGAAGGTGAGATTTTCTTCCAGGTTATTAATCTTTCACCTTTTAATATTCAAATTAAAAAGGGTGACATTATTGGTCAAGCTATTGTTATGAATTATAATACTTTAGATATTGATATATCAGGAGGACTGCGCAATGGGGGCTTTGGCAGTACAACTACTCAGTCTTGACCAAAGCACACGCGTTTCCGGCTGGGCAGTGTTCGGACAAGAGGGGCTCGAAGATTGCGGAAAGTTCGAAGCCTCCGGAGAAATTGGAGAGCGATTAGTATATATTAAAGAAGAAATTATTTCTCTTATAGAAAAATAGAACATAACTAAAGTAGCATTTGAAGATATTCAGTTGCAGAATAATGTAGTTAATAACGTAGTAACTTATAAAAATTTGGCTATGGTTTTTGGAGTTATTTTAGAATATCTCGAAGAAGAAAATATTCCTTATGAAATAGTTCCTTCATCAACCTGGAAAAGTAAATTAGGAATAAAAGGAAGAACAAGACCTGAACAGAAAAAGGCAGCTCAACAATAGGTATTAGATACTTATAAAGTTAAAGCTTCTCAAGATACTTGTGATGCAATTTGTATCGGAGCTTCAACTTTAATAGTTGAAGGACATGATTGGTCAACTTAATATAATTATCAATTTTATTTTTTTAATATAAACGGAGGAATGAGAATTCTTCCGTTTATATTTATTTGAAAGGAAGTACAGAGTTATGTTAGAATGGTTGGCCAAGTACTGGTTAGAAGTAGTTTTTGGCTTAATCCTTGCAGGCTTTGGCTGGGGCGGAAGACAACTTGTTCACTTTTATGTTAAAGAAATGAAAAACATGCTTAAAGAAACCGAAGAGCGTATTCTTAACCAGAGAGAAGAAAGGGATAGACAATATGAAAAGAAAATTGATGAAATAAGAAATGGATTATTGTCTGTCCAAGGTCAGTCTTTTAAGGAAAAATGTCATAAACTTTTATCTCAAGACCATCAAATTGATGTAGAGGAGTTAGAAAACATTACGAGAGATCATGATGCCTATAAAGGTTTAGGGGGTAATCATGAAGGAGACACGCTTTTTAGTTTAATAATTGAAAAGGCAAAAAAAGATATTACCCAATAAGAAAAAGGGGCAATTAGAAATTAATCTAATTGCCCCTCTTTTTTTATGCCTGTTTATTTAAATTAACCTGAGCTTCAATTTGAGTATTAATATATTTGTTCAAATCTCCATAGGCTAATTCAAGATATTTCTTACCTTCTTCGGTAAGTGTGGCAAGTACAGCATTTTTTGTCTTATCAAAGGCTTTAAGCTGTGCTTCTTTATCAAACCTACCCTCTTTCTTAAGAGTTTCTACATAAGTTTGATTTGTAGCAATAACACAGGTAGAAATTGTATCAGCCAACTGGTCAATATACTTTTTAATTAAGTCATTTTCTGTCTGTGTCTTAATTTTTTCTTTCTGTACATTGATGTACTTAACTAGATAAGCGGTTAAAACTCCAAGAAGGGGTAATATACATACCTTGAAAATTTCACTTAAAATTTCTGCCCAATTCATATAATTTCCTCCTTATCTTGCATAAACTTTAATATTATATTTATTATTACTAGAAGGATTTGGTTTCATAGTAAACCATCCATCTCTCCATGAAATATTATAAGTAGTTCCAGAAGTAGAACATTGTAAAGCATAATTTAACAAATAGCCTGAACTGTAATAATAGCCTCCAAATATACATTCAGTAGCAGATGGACCTGGAAGAGTACCGCCATCTGCAATAGGAATAATATGACTACCTTTGTAACAGTCTGTTGCAGAAACATTTGTGATATAAACTATTACCATAAGTTCGCTATAGTCTGTATAATTTGAGACAGGGACAATACCAGATGCGCCTGTTACGTCGAATCCTGTTTCATCAATGAAAGTCCATTCATTTGTTGCCTTTTTTAAAAGGTTAGAAGCAGTTACAGTATTATTATCTGTAATAGATAATAAAGTATCTACTCTTTCGCCTCCATTACCATCGTCTCCTATAGATTGAATATATCGAGTATCACCATTACTATTTCTATGGAAATATAAATCTTTAGTCCAAGTTGTAACATCAATCCAAACATAATTATCTACATTTAAATGGTCATATAGTTTTAAATTTGTTGATCTTAATTCTTGATTATGAGGATTAAAATATAATAATGATGATTTTTTAGTCCCACTAGTTATATTATCAGCAATAGCAGTAGTAGAGTCTGAAAATAATATTGGATAATCTGAATTAGTAGTACTATCTGTAGTTTGTAAAACTTTATTATCCGTATACTCTATTATTTTTTCTCCATTATGATAATAAATCGGATGATTTGGTGCTATTGTACATTGATACCTAGAATACATATTACCAACATAGTAATAATAATAACCATCATTAGTAGTAGGTAAATCTACTGCCCACCAAGGTGCATTTGCAATGTATAACAATCCATTACTCATAGTACATTTAATATAGATTGATTTACCTACTGCTGTAGTTGGTAAAGTAGTAGTATTACAATTTGTCCAATATCTTATACTATTAGAAGTTAACCACCATACATGGTTTTGACCTATAGCTTGTCCCGCACTTGCTGAAGTGGTCGCACAAATGATATTGCCATTTGGTAAAAATCCTAATGAAGAAGGTTGTTTTGAAGTTCCTGTCCCACCTGTTTTTGTTATTGACGACCATCTTGGTGGATTGAGTTGTGTCTGTAATACTATCGAATTGTCAAATATAGCACCATTTTCATCAGCAACTACAGAACCCGCATATTCGCCTATTGTATTACTATCGTTTTCATAGTAAGCCAATTGCATTACCCAATAATCATTTGCATAATCAAATACAAATAAATATTCACTATTTAATTCGTATGCTGTACTTATTCTACTATTTGTTTTACTATTATATACTGCTTTACCTCCCAAACCATTAAGATTAATAACCCAGTTAGTAGCACTTCTGATTTTTGTATTTTTCATTATAATAGTAAGTCCATCATACAATTCTGTAATATTCGGAGCCGTCGCAATAAAATTTGTTGAAGTTGAGGTCGAGTCCAATGTAGCCCTAACTATTCCTCTTGTCATTTTACTATTTATTTCATGTTGCTGACCACTAGAATCTTCTATTTTAATAATATCTTCCGGCACTTTTATCCCTCCTTTAACTCAATGTGTGTGTATGTCCATTATCTGTAACAGTGTGTGTTTTACCTGTCACTACAGTCGTAGCAGAATCATTCTTAATAGGTACAGTTACATTTGCAACCGAAGTAACATTTGGAATTGAAATTTCAGTGCCAAGTGTCGGTGCAATATGAGTATGTGTATCTGGATCGTGCGTTGCCGCAACATGTGTATGACTAAAAGATAAAACTCCATTAGTTACAGTAGCTGTAAATGAACCACTACCTCCAAAAAATGCGCCTGAAGTAAAATCACCACTACCTGCTGAAGTCACGTTTGGTACACTAATTGCTGTTCCTAATGTAACTTTAGAAGCGGTTGTTGTAGTAGATTTTACTCCATAAATTGAACCAGTGCTATGGTCTGATATACTTATACCTGTCGTACTAGTAGCGGCAGACGTGCCATGGGGATTGCCTGTTACCTGTGAATGGTCATACGCAATCTTTCCCCTGTCGCCTCTATACGCCGTTGAGCTTGTTTCACCTAATGCAAGTGAAGGACTTATTTCAACATAATTAGAGCCACCCCATCTATAAGTAAGATTGGTATCAAGTGCAACATATATTTTTCCAGTTTCACCAGTAGTAGGAAAACTAGACTTATTAGCATATTCTAACACATCATCTACATATGAAGGAAGCTGCGATGCTGGGACTAATCCATTTGCATCTAATTCAGCTACGCCATTTGCCGCGCCTTTAGCACTAGTTGCTATTGCATTAACATCAGCTGCAGTTGTAGGCACTGTAATATTTGCAGTTACATCAGATGAAGCATTTGCTGTAAAAGTTTTTACTGTAGTACCATTCTTTTGAATAGTAAGTGTGGCATTATTTACAGTTGGATAACTAGGAACTTGCCAAGTACCATCATTCCTCAAGAACTTTGTTGTATCTGAACCTAAAGCTGGTCCATTAGTAACTGTATTTGCACCATTAAACTTTGCCAAATATCCACTTGTACCTGAACCTGTTATATTATTTGCGATACTTGGAGTGACCGTGACAGTTTGAACAGTACCTCCTGAAGGGGTTACTGTAAATCCATTAGTTCCATTAGCAAAAGTATATGTTGTATTATTATCAGGAATAGTTACTGTTTGAGCTGTACCACTTGAAGGAGTAAGTGTAATTTTATGCCCGTCAGAACTATCTTGTGTAAGACTGTAAGTTGTGTTAGTATCTGTTGTTGCTATTGTAATTTTATCATTAGTAGCATCAGGAGTTAATGTAACATTACTGCCTGCAACTAATTCTAAAGTGTCTGTTTTACTATCTGCAGCTATTGTAGTTGAGCCAACCTTAACATTACTAAAAGCATTTTGATTAGCTTCAGCTGTTGTGCTAATAACATGAGTAGAAGAATTAACAGAGATTGCTCCAGTTCCTGTGTAAGTAGTATCAGTAAATACAGCATCGCTAGGTACATCTTTGTCTACAGTATGACTATTAACTGTTCTTGCGTCATCAACAATTTCAATCAGATTTGTACCATTATAACGATACCATTTATTTTGTTCATACAGAGTGATACGACAATACGATGTTGTACTGTCAAAACAAGACCCTACAAGTACATATACTTTATTTGGATCATTTGGTGTTTGTGTCCACCAAACATCATCTAAATAATATAAATTATCTTCTGGATTGATTGTACCAACAAGATATAATAGACTCTAGGGAGTTAAAGAGTTTGCTACAAGTGAAGTATTAAATGAGTACCTTGAATCAAATATTGAAATAGAACTATATACAACAGATGCTCCTGAAATATTAGTATTAGCTGCGTAAGTGGTATTAGTATACCATATTGAGCTACCAACTTTAAATCCATTTGAATTTGGAAGTTTAGTAGCAGCAACAGTACGACTACCTAATGAAGTTTCAGTAGCATCAGACCCCATACATATATTCTGAAATCTGCCCGTTTCATCTTCCATAAATAATGATGTTGCCCAGACACCCCTAGTACCTGTTTTACCTGCAAAATATCCAATTCTATTTTCAGTAGTAGTATTACTATCACTAGTTTCCTGTAAACCACGAGTAACAGCATCAGGGCCTGACAAATTATTATAATTAGTAGTGCCTGAACCAGTCCAATCAGCCCATTTTACTGGAGTATCAAGAATTGTAACAGTACAGTTTTCACATTCATAATAATCAATTTCAAATGTCCTATAATAAGTAGGATTTGTATAACCGCCTCCATAAAGAATGCTAATACCTATTGCATGTCCATACCCAGCATCATAACCTGCTTTCTTCAAGGTGTAAATAGGCATGTAATAATGAGCTGCATCTTGTCTCTCGTTCCAGTTAGATACAATATATCCATCAGACCTACCACAAAAAGTAGACCAAGTATAAGACTGATAACTTGCATGATTAGAACAATAGGTATGAACTTTGAATTTTACCCTCCAAGGTTTATACCAATCATCAGGCCTAATTGACATAAAATACCAAGAGGATGTTTCCCATGAACCCGCTGAAGTCGCATAGTAATTTGTACTTTCATAGGTTTTATGAACTATAGGCACTATGTCTTTTTCATAGTGCCTATGATCACTTTTACTTTGTGAATTATCTTTAAAATGATAGGTATTTGTATCATTGGGAAGTTTTATTTTACTTACATCTATATCTGCCATTGTCTCTCACCTACCTTTAAGCAGGATTTACAGTAGCAGCACCAAGAGCAGTAATAGCATCAGCAGTATTACCAGAAGTAGCAAAAGTAACTGGATTAGTTCCACTTGTACTTACCGCAGTAATAACCCCCGGACCATCTGTAGAAGTTGTGGTTGTACTAGCTGTAACATCTTTTAAGAAAGTATCAGAAGTAGGTGCCGCATAATCAGTTATCGCGCTCGCAGTTGTAGGCGTACCTAATCCAACCATTACCGAAGCACCACTAGAACCAGTAGCTACAGCACCAGTTGCTACAGTTGTTGCTGAAGTATTTTTAATTGGAACAGTTACATCAGCAAAGGTATAAGGAGTAATACTACCATTTGAAACCGCAGGTGTTACTGAAGTAGTAGATAATGGTTTAAAAGTAAAACTTAAAGTTTCATTTTCAACTGTAGCCCCCCACATTGGAGTATTAGCAGTTCTTGTAGCAGTTTCAGTGCCCAAAGAGCCTGAAGCTACAGTAGCGGCAGTGCCAGCTTTTGCCACGGCAACAGCCGTTCCCGCAGTTGCCTTAGAAGCAGTGGTTGTACTAGACTGAACCCCCGTAACAGAAGTAGTAGTTAATTTAGAAGTACTACCAGGATAAGACTTTACAAAGGTATCGGTAGAAGGATCTCCCAAACCCGTAAGCGCATTTCCTGTAGTTTTAGTAAGTTTTAAATATTTAGTAGCTCCACTTGGTTTAGGAACTGTCGCGGTTACAGAAGATTTTAATACTGTAGCTTTAGTATGATTACCCCAGCTAACGGTACCAGTATCTGCATAAGCAAAATTGCCCGCAGTTCCACCAGAATGCCCTGATTTATTTTTAACATAATCCGTCATATCAGGAAGATGTGTACTACCAAAAGGCTCCCAAGCATAAGTTGTTCCACTAGGATTTACAGTAATATATTCTCGATATGCTCCTTCATCACCAGAATGAGTTTCCATATTGTCTGGCACTAACTATATTTTATACATAGTAGTAGAAGCTGCTGCTAAAGTACCAGTAATAGTTGTAGTGCCACTTTTCCATTGAATGTCTTTAGGAGTATTGCCAGCTTCAGTACAAACTATATATTCAAATTGGTGAATATTGGCTATAGCACTTCTCGCTGTAGCATCTTTTAAATCATAAGTTGTACCGGAAGGTAAAGTAATTTTTGATATATCTGCCATTCATTTTCTCCTTTCTCAATTAGTTGTGAAAATAAGCTCTTCGGCGTCAACAGTGGGGTCGGTATAACATCTTACCTTATTATTCCAAAATGTCCTTTCAGAAGCAGTAATATGAATTATATTATCCGCAATATGTTGAGCCTCTAATTCATTAGCAAAAGGAAGATCTACTACCTAAGCAAGGCCATCCCCTACTTTAAATCCAGGTAAATCTTCTCCTTGGCTATTCTGTTGATAATCTGTGTATATATAAATAGTTCCTTGTTTAGAAACTAAAGAAGTCTTAGTGGCCCAATTTGCACTGGTGTCACTAATTACATTATTTTGCTCTTTTATTTTTTCCCAAAGGTGAGCTAAACCTTCTTCATCTAACTATTTCAACGGTGTCGGCATAGCTCTTTACCTCCTTAATTAATTGGAACAAATCGTATCAATTTCTTGATTGGTAATAGGAGTTAAATCAGTAAATTGAACATAATTGCTTAAATCTATTTGTGTTGTACCAATTTTTTCATAACGCCCTACATTAGAAACTACTATCCAAACATATTCATCATAACTGTTAGGTGCACTTCCAGAATTTGGAACTAAATAAATAACACCTTTTTCACCAGTAACAGGTAAATCCGAATAACTTGCTACTATTTGAAATTCAATTCCAGTTATATCAGCTAAAGCATCTTCAATAGCTTGAGCTACTTCCACATCAGTTTGATAATTAGCATCATTAGTTAATTCACTTACATTAGTAGGTAAATCAGCTGAAGTAATATAACCAGCATCATTAGTTAAATCACTAACTAATGTTGGCACAGTAATATCTACAATTTTATTACCATCAGGATTCACTAAAGTTCCATTAACTTTAATACCTTCAATAGTATTTACTTCACCATTATCCGGTATAGTAATAGTAGTTGAAGATTGGTCAGAACCTGCAAAAGTAAGAATATGACCGTCACTTTGATTTTGTGTTAAAGTATAAGTGGTATCAGTGGTTACAAAACCACTATCATTAGTTAAATCAGAAACTTTAGTAGGTACTGTAACATCCACAGCTTTATTAGCATCTGGAGTCAACGCAGAACCATTAACCTTAACTGATTCAATAATATTAACCTCTGCACCAGTTTCAATCCCACTTAACTTTGTTTGTTCAGCAGTTGTATAGTCATTAGTAGAAAGACCTTTACCAGCTTCTTTATCTACCTTATCCCCTAACTTTGCCTTTAGTAAGGTCCAAAAGTAAAGTAAGCCATTATAATCTAACTACTTTATTGGTGTATTAGGCATTGTTTATTCCTCCTTCATCATATTGTATATATCAAGATTAGAAATTAAATCTAAATCAACATCTTCACTATTTAATCTATCCCAAGTCCCGTCACCTTTTAAATATTTATTCTGCGCGCCGGCGCTTGGGGTCGGCACAAGACCATGCCTTCCAGGATTCATCTGAGTAGCTCCTATAAAGTCTGTTGCTATAAGTGCTAAAATCTCATCTAGGCCTTTATTAACCCACTATCCATTTTCATAAACTAAAAGTGAATCTGGACTAACTTCCGCACTAATAAGTACATCACTTAAATCACTAAGTTTTGTTTTCTTAGAAACTTGAGAAGCTATTAATTTATTTCCAAGATACAATACCCCTTCATCATCTTCTACCTCAGAAACAAACTACAAAGTATCAGGATGTTTTTCTGGAAGTTGTTCATAGGCCTCGGGAGTCCCACGAACAAAGATTACATAAGGGGGCAATTCCGATGGATCGCCACTTCCTTTAACCTCCGGCCGCAAATTCATAGCCTTAATTTCTTCTATAGTACTTAACACTCTTGGCTTAAGCTATTCTTCAGTAGGTTCAAAAGAATAGCTTAAATCTTCTTTTTTCTTTTTATTAAAGCCTTTAAGTATCATTTAAACCTCCTTTGCCGCACAATTCCCCCCGGCAGTGACCTCATACCGGGGGCGCGGAGCTTTAATATAATTTATCAACTGCCTTAATGGCGTTAATATTCATTGTACCATTATAAGTTAATGGTATTGAAATACTATTAATAATATATTCACCACTTAATTTAATATTATCATCATGGATACTAATACGATTATTTGGTTCAAGTGTATAGATAGGGATACAATTAATACTTACAGATTCATTCGCCTATGTGAATTGATATAACCACTGGTCAAGCACGTCCTTACAGCTCTTGCCGCAATTGGCTACCTTAAAGTAGTCATACACCCACTCGCCGCACTGCATTATATTATATCCACTTCTTGTATAATCAATTAGTTTATTATACCTCTCATCATCAGCTTTACTAGTTCTCTGGTAAACAATGTTTAAAGTATCTCTATAATATATAGCTTTTACATTAGATTCATTACTTGCTTTTGACCTATCCATAACATTATTCACCCCGTATTTGCCAATTTCACTAGTCTGTGAATCTAAAAAGTCAAACCAGAATAATAACAACTCAGGTGATTCCTTCACCAAAGTATTCCACTTACCACTATATCCTTCCAAATTATCATAATAATAAGTTTCTTGATAATAAGCTATGGTTAAATGCGTATAAGTATAATCATCATTAATATCAATTACTGGCACGTCATAATTATTAAACTTAATATATGTATAATAATTATAATAACTACTAGTATCATATTTAAACATAGACCGAACATAAGCTGGTTGGTCTGCTAAATTAATCTAGCCGTTATCATCCTTAGATAAAAACATTGCACTATTCTCAAAATTATCTGTTCCTGTGAAATTAAAGAAAGGGTGTTCTTTAAACTCTTCCCACTTATAAGCTCCAGAAACTTCAGCATATCTTTCGATCGGAACTTTATAAAAATCTTTCCAAGTAAAAGTAGAAGGTAAGCTATTTAAAACACCAACTTTTGAATAACATTCTCCATGACGAGAAAATCTATAAACATAATCGCTAGAATTATAATATTGTATACCTGTAAATACAGGATACTTAACCCTAGCTAATTCAAAAATTAATTCGCCAATTACACCAGTTTTTTTCTTTTCTAACATCTAATAGAGATTATCTCCCGTCTTATAAACTGTAAAAGTATTATAAGTTGTATAATCAACAACATTAGTGTGTAAGTTTAAATTACAAATTTCTTCTAATTCTTGTTGTGTGATATCTTCTCTATAATTTATTAATAAATTATATTTAGTTAAACGCCCAGAAAGTTCTGTACCATTATTTATTATTTTATTGTAACGGTCATATCTTATATCTTGTTCTGCTCCATTATCATAATAAAATCCACAATAACCATCACCAACTGATTCAAAAACAGCAGGAACATAAAGATAATCATATTCTGCGGCCGCATCCCAGTTTCCTTCTGCTCCATTAAATTCCCAAGCAGAAAGATTTTTTTCAGACCAAATTTTAGGATTTAATCTTCTTGGGTTCTCCACCAACAGACGTTCATCATCTATATAAGTAACATAATATTCTTCACACTCTTTTTCAGCTGGTTTATCTGCTACATTATACCAATGGTCTCTAACATAAACATTTTTAGTTAAGTCTAATTCACTAACAGATTTAATAGAAAATCCTGTGCTGAGCCCTTTATCATAATCGGGTTTATACAAATATCTCCAAAAACCTTCAAGGTCAACATAATATTGTTCATAACCTGTTATTCCTTTTGGATAAAGAACTTCAAAACCACCATCTGCTTTTGGTATTGTATTATTCTGTAATATTCTAGCGTTAAAAGTATCAAAATGATTAAATCTTCTATAATCCAAAGCCATTTGATAAATTAATTCTCGCCAGTCTTCTTCATAACATTCAATGCCAGTAGGCAATTCACCTTCATAATCTTCGGTATAATAAACTTTAGAAGGCCAATTCCCATTACTATCCACTTCTTTAAAGCCATTTGCAAACTCTGGATATAATTTCTTATAAGCACTTAATTCTTCAGCAGTTACAGCAATAGATTTATAATAAACTGGTTTTTTATCTACTGCATATCTCATGTGAATAGGAAGTGTATTATCTCCACTTTCCCTTTCTCCCCAAATCGCATAATCATTTTTAATATTACCAATATTAGGAGAATTATCAAAACTAACTACTAATTCACTTCCTTCAAACAACCAAGAGGTAGGTAAATAAGATAACAAAGTATAATCATTTCCCATACTTACTGTATCAAAATCATTAGCGTTCCAATTTGTATCAAGCCATTTATCTTTCTTTTGGAAAATAAAATTACCATCTACATCAAAGAAATATTCATAGTTTCCTAAGAAATCTACTATTTTATCTAATACAGAAGTTACGCTATCACCAACAGAAGTGATTAAACCACTCTCTTCTCCATTGCGCGGGTAGGTTAGTTCCGTCACATCATATCCAGCTGTTTGTCCGGGATTTATCTTACATACATAATAAGTTTTACCACTATCTCCCACTGTAACTACAGTGTATTGAGATTTATCAACTAAATTTAATTCATTAGTAGATAAATAAACTGGAATATTATCAATGGTTGTAGCCGCTCCATCTACATAAACTGTTGTAGATTGATTAATATATACATTAGAAGCTTCATCAGAAGCATCAGTAGGAATTAAAGCATACATAGGTTTATCACCCTGCCACTCTAAAAGATACAAACCATATTTTGCTATGTCTTTTATAATAATTCTTTCCCAAGGTTCATGTCCATATTCATGCACAGCCTCACGAATTATATCTTCAATATTTATATCTACTAATTCTTTACTGCCATCTGCCGCAATTTCTTCTCTAGTGCCGAAATCTACGGAAGCGTAAATAGCTCCACCTACGTCACCATTAATAAGGCACATTTTATCTTTACCCGAAATTGAAATGCTCATACCAGAAGTAGAGTAATTATAAGAAAATGAGGTTATAACATAAGTACCTAATTTAAACCAAATAATTTCAGGATAATCAGAATTAATGGTATTTTTTAAACCTAGCATTAATTTATATTTACTATTTAAAGTCCAATAGTAATCAGTAATATTAGTGTCATAATTACAAGTAAATGTTAAGTTGCTGGTGCGGCGGAGCGATGAGGCGCCATCCAAATTCACTGATCCCTGGGTTATTCTACCCTGGACTTCTTCGAGCGGCTCCTCATCTATATTTAAAGAAATAACACGAGCGTAAGTTTCTCTGTATTTTTGAGAGAACAGCTCTTTTAAAAATTCATTATCTAACAATGGATCCACTTACACTCCACCTCCTTTAACTCAAATTTATAATTTTATTTCTAACCAACGCCTCATAGTCGTGGTCATCGCACTCATATGCTTGACTACTAAATGAATAAATCATACGACTAGTAGTCTGGTCGGGAGACATTGAGCATCCCATTAAACGTACCAACATATTACCTTCAGAAGACGAGCGGAACAATTTTACTTGACCGTTATTTAACCACTCCAGCACTTCTTCACGGAATTTTCTTTCATGCGTAAAGTTCTTTCCAGTGAGATCGGTAGATAGAGAGAAATCTTCTATGTCGGGCATAGGAGTATAGGTTTTCTCACGACCCGGCTGGTCCTCAACCCCATAAACACTGAACAATCTTTGCTCATCCATGTGGAATGACACAAGACCTCCTAATGTAAAATCTCTATATTTTACATCACCATTTCTAAAGAAAAATGGATATTTACCACCAATCGTATCAGTTTTGCTTTCCAGAATGGTTTCGTGTATACCACTTACTGAAGGGTTAAAGCGCACCTTAAGCTGGCGCGCGCCATCATACAAGAAAATATCTTCAAAATCAACCTTAACAGTATCAAAAGCAGTACTAATTTTATCTTCTACCATAATTTGATACTTATAAGTCTTTCCTTGTTCAACAGTAAAATCTCTAAATGCCTCTTCAGGATTTATATTTCCAATCTTTACACGTTCACCAGTCTCTAAATCAGTCCTTAACCAATAACCGTCATTGTCATCATAGTCTGTAATCAGGGTGACATAACCATTATCAAAATCATAACGCAATACAACAGTACCTAAATCATCGGTTGTTGTCGTGTCAACAAGCGGCTAGGCCGCACTTTCAGCATCTATTCCACTGTTGGTTTCTATCAAATATTGAATAACAATATTTTCTTCATCTGGTAATTGATCTACATATTCCCATCGGTCATAAGATTCATACTCAGATTCGTCGGTTGATGCGTCATGAAGCATCCAACCACTATCTATTACTGGCGTAACAGTCTCTCCTTCTAAAGTTCCAATTACAAATCTATATTTATAAACTTTCTCGGTAGAGTCTGCTATTTCTCCCCCTTGAGTGGTTTGGCTCTATCTACCAAAATATTCGTAAGTATGGTTGTTATCACTAGTTTCATCTAATCCATCTATATATACTGTAGGATACCAAGAGAACTTAGATATACCAACTTCACTATAATAACCTACATGTTGAGCGCATTCTTCAGGTGTAGGCTCTTCTTCAGCTGGAGTAAAAGCAGCAATATAAGCTAATTGAATTTTATAAAATTGACCGATGTTTAACATATCTTCATAATCTTCGGGTTCAATTTTAAAAGTGACTAATCCTTCATTCCAAGCATTGGTAACCTTTTGGTCTAAGTCCTCCCCCTCTTCAATATAAGCATAACCATTAATCGCTCTAAAATCATTCGTTATAGTTTTAAGTTTTAGGGCAAACGTTTTTATGTCTGCCCTAGAAACAGAACGATTATTTTGAAAAGGAATTGTAATAAAAACTTCATTAGTTTCTACGTCCTGCTAAAAGGCAGGAATACGATTACCAATAGTTGGAGGATATAACTTACGTGTTATCGTCGGCATCCTCCTTTACCTCCTTTGACTGTAATTCTTTAGCTAATTGGCGCAGCTGCATTAAGCACTGCGCCATAACTATTGTATCTTCACCTTTAGTGGAAATACCACATAAAGCATTGTGTATATTAACTATTTGTTCTAACATATCCTTTGTCTCCTTTTAAAATAAAAATTATTTATAATGGTTGATAACCTATATAATGAATTTCACGAGTAGATAAAGTAACTCCGGTCACCACGGTTTGTCCATCTATTTGTGTAGTAGTAACATTAAGTGCATGATCAGTAGAAGGAATGTCAGCTACATAATAATTACAATCCTATAAACCAATTTTTAATCCTCCACTAATTTCTAAACCTCCACTAATTGTTAACTTAGTTCCATTTACGGCTAAAGAGGCTCCATTATCAGCTTTTATTTCTCCTCCGCCATCTAAAATAATACCTTTATCTAAATGTAAATATTCGTCGGCGCCAATGCTTAATCCATTACCATTACTATTTACCATTTTTGAATTTTTCATAATAACTTTTTCAATAACGGTATTATTATCAGCTGCTTTAATAGCGCCACTAAGTGTACCGCCGTCAATAACAATATCTTTAGCATGTACTGTACCATCCCATTCTACAGAAAGATTAGGATTATCATTAGTACCTATTTTTAAAGGCTAAATATTATTTTGAGCGTCTAAAGTAATAAAACCATTATAAGTAGTTTCGCTCTTAGTAAATGGATGTTTCATACTAATTTTCGCGTCATCAAAGTCAATTAACATACCATTTTTAGCTGTATCATAATTAGCACTTTGAATAATCGAACTATTACCATCTAATAACAACTGACCTTTACCAGCTTTACCTAAAAACATAGTACCATCAGCTTTTAATCCAAAAGATTGAACATTGTTATTATAACCATAAAGTCCATAAACGCTTCTACTTACACTCTGGTCTATCTTACCTATTTCACCCATAAGTAAACCATTATACATACCACCAACTTTAGTACCGGCACCTATTACAGGAGAAAAGATAGCATCTTCACCGATTTGTACTTTTTCGCCGGTCCACTGATTAAAATCGTCTCTAAACAATTGTCTCTGCTGGAAAACTATAGGTAAATAATAATCTTCAGCATAAGGCAAATTAGAATTTGCCAGACATTCTCCCAATGTCTCTGCAGGGTAATCATTACCTTCACCAATTTCTTTATAATTAACTGTAAAGCCTATATTATCAAATCTTAATATATAATGAGAAAAAGAATCTTCTTCATTAGCTCTAGTAACCACTGGAGCAAGAACATTAGCTGTAGAAAATTCATAAGGAATTAAACTAGGATTTATATGTATAAGGTCAAATAAAAAATCCTATGGAAATTCTGGATTTACTAAATCAATACGAGAAATAGGAGTAGGAGGGTAATGAATACCGACTTGAGAGAAATATGCTTCTCCCGGTCCCATATTTTTTTCTCTTATTACTCCACTTGCATCGCACTATAATTTATTTATACCTTCAATAAGATAAATTCTAGCTTCTTCTAAAGTATGAACAAGTTCTCCTTCATCATCATAATCTGAATCCCATGTCTCTCGATAAAAATAAATTGGAATTTCTTTAATAGAAGTAATACCATAAGTTTTAGACTGTAATGCTAAAAACTTATAATAATCACTATCTAAAGATGGACATCTTAAAGTGTACCACTTAATTTCTTTATTTTGAACAGTATCACTTTGAACAAATTCATTTGAATCATTATAATACCAATAACCTTCTTTAAAGAAGTTAGTATAACCATCAACAATATAATTACTTAATATAGAAAGAATATTATCTTCTATGTATTCTTCTTTGTTATCTTCTGTATTAACAGTATAAGTATTTATTGGATGAGTTACTTCTTGTTCTATAACGTAAGTTTTATAATGTTGAAATTTAATCTTTATATTATTACTATTGGTAAAAGTAAAAGTATTTTTAACATGGTAAGTTTGGTCTCGATTTTTTCTATCACTAGCCTCTTGAGCATTAGGTGCTCCTAATTTAACCCACTTTCCGCCGTCTCCAATATCTTCTACTATAGTATCTAAAGTACATTCTTCCCATTTAGTTGGGTCCCATGGATCACTTCCATCCTGAGAATCTAATGCTTTATATACCACATTTTCATATATACATCTATCTCCTGTGAGCCAATAGTCCGTTTCATAGGGATAAACATTCATATAATAAATCTCAGTAGGATCAAACTCTTCACTAATATTACCACTAGTAAGGGCAGGAAGATAAGAATGGTCTATATTATCATCCATCGGTTTGACATTAAAGAAATAAAAATAATAACGAATTACATTATCATTTACTTTCTTCAAAATAAAATTATATTTTAATCCTTTAGATATTTTACTTGTTTGTTTGTAATAATTTGAAAAAACATTACTACCAATCCAAACTATACAACTCTTAAAATCTTGAAAATCTGATAAAGACTCATCAAATATATTCTGACCAGTAGCCTCACCTCCAAGAGGACGCAATAATGAAAGCAGCCCAGACTTTTTTAAAGTTCCATTATAATCATTCTGATAAAAGCAGAAATGGAATAATTTTTCTTCTGTAGCCGTAACAGATGTATGCTCATAATCTAGAGGGACAGTATGTTTATTTATTAAATAAGGCTTTTCAAAATCTTCAGTAAGAATAAAAGTCTTATTTCCTGTCTCTGAATATCTAACATTTGCTATAGGAATTTCATATTTTCCTTCAAATATTATATTTTCTTTTTTAATAGTACAATAAATAGTATTATTAACCATTGTTGGTAAAAAATACTCTTTAGGTCTAAATGTAAGAGTTAAAGCTTGCATTGTTAACCAATTAGTTTGATCTGTATCACCATAGTAATATTTTTTATTCCTTTGACCTAAATCATAGATAAAATCATCACTTAATGTTACATCCCAAACCATATAAGTTATACCTTCTATGGTTTCAAAACGAACCGTATCATTGGTAGAACTATACTCATAACCAGCGCGCGGCCGCATAAATACCGTGGAAGACTCAAAATTAAATCTTAAGCTAGCTTGCTCATATAAGCTTTTTTGCTTTATACTTTCTGTGTATTCAAAAGCTGGAACCTTCCAAGTAACAGTTGCTCCTGCAAGATAACTAGGACTTTGGAAATTAGCGGTTATAGGACTCCAATCTAAATGAATACAATGTGGTAGTATAAATTCATATTGAGTATAAAGCTGATTTTCCATGTCATTATACCTTAATTCGGTATAAATTTTATCCTCTCCATCTATGTTTTTATCCTAATATTCATAACTGAATTGAATAGCGTTACTTGCATCTATCTCTTCAGAAGTAATTATAGGTTGGTATCTATATAAAGTAATAGTATTACTATATAAATTAGAATATCTTAAAGCTGACTGAGAGTCAAAATTTTCTTTTTGTATTCTAACCCTAAATTTAACTTCTGGACTACCAATCAAATCGGAGCCAATTAAATAATCTAACTCTCCCCCACCATGAGACACTTCTATTGGCTCAGGAGGAGTATAGTTATCATTATAAAAACAACTAAACCAGTCTTTATTGTTAATACAATATTCAAAATAAGCAGGGGGAAATCTATTATTATTTTCACTACTTCTTTTTAGTTGTCCTAGGCTATCTCTATACCAATAGACCCATGAAAAATGTTTTTTATTTTCTGTATCTTCCCACTTTTCAAAATATTGCGCGGGGTTGCTGAGTAAGAGCGTCACGTCACCTTCATGATACTCTTCTTTGCCATAGCCGAAATAAAGTTTTAAATCTTTAGCAAAAATATTTACTTGAACGTCACTTTCGGGCATCGGATAAACCAAAGGAGTTACTTGTCCAGTTGTAGTATTATAACAAGTAAAATCATTATTTTGAAATACAGAAACTTGAATACTTTTAACCAAAGCCATATCTTCAGGTGCTACAGGTACTAAAAGTTTCTGAATAACATAATCATTAAAATTATAAAGATTGCCAAACATTTGAGTAGAATTAAACTCATATATAATAAAAGGTACAAGAGAATTAGTATCTTTAAATAGTTTAATTCTAATTCCATAAGTACCAGCATTAACATTCTATATACTACCTAATTCACCAGTCTTTAAAGCAATTTCTATACCCATTCTGGTATAAGGTTCATTATACAATTTGGCAAAATCATATTCATCTGTTAATGTAAAAGTACGTTCTGACCAGGGAAGAATATTAGCTTTTACGCCTATCTCTTCCACATCTACTAAAGAAGGCTTACCTTCATTTACATCAAGAAAATCACTAAATGGATCTAATGATTTAAATTCTATTTCTTTAGAATATAGTTTATTTAATATAACTTTAGGATTATCCCAATTATTCTCTGGAATACTAACCATAACAGTATCATTTACTTTGTAAGTGTTTTCAGCACCAACAGCAGTAAAAGTTGTGCCACCATACTTACAAGAATAAGTTCCTGTATCTGCAGAATCTATTGAAATGATTTGAGCTTTTATGGTTTTATCATAGCCAGCTTTTGACACAGCGTCTTTAGCGATGGTAGCAATAGCTTCTATAATATTATTTCCTAAAGCTTCTTCCTTATTAGCCATATCTTCTCTCCTTTCTCTCCAAAATATCTCTTATATTAAATATGAAAAAAATATGTGTTAAATTATTTTAAATTGCCCAATAAAAAAGAGGGGACTCTTAATAGAGTCCCCTTCTTATTAAAGGTTCTTTCTTCCTATATACTGTGATGCACGATTAACCAAATTGGTAAGTGCCAATTCAATTTCGTTGTGGTCAGTAGCATTAGGGAAGTTGGCTTCTATGTGAACATTCTGATTAAGGTCTTGCGGGCCGGCGGTTGCAGCACTCGCATAAGCATTGTTGATATTGACCGCCCCGGCAGCAGCCGCGCGCACATCAATGCTAGCAACAATGTCTCTAACCATCTGAATAGTATTCAACATATTCTCAGTGTCATGAGCATTAAGTACTAATTCCTTTTGGTGAAGCATAGCCAAACGACCTTCACTTCCCCAAGAACCGGTATATCCACCAGTGTCAAAAGTAAAACCTTCTCTTTTATATAAATCATAAAAACTTTTTTTGTTATTTTTGTTTCCTATTAATTTATTTTTAATATCTTTAATATCTGTATCAGTTAAAGTGGTTCTTATCCAGGCAATTAAAGCACTTTCATTTTTACCAGATCCCACCAAGGATTTTAGAGCAGAAACATCTTTAGCAGCTTTATTCATTTGTGATTGAGAACTACCGTCTGTACCAGTACCTATCTATCCTAAAAAGTCTGCTAAATCTTGAGTTTTTGCAGCATCTAAGCTATTTTTTTCACTATAAGGTTTAGATCCCTTTTTTCCTCCTCCACCAGAATCATCCGTAGTATTTGTACTATAAGTGGTTTTATTAACTCCAGTATTATTTTTCTTATTATTAACTTCATCCATTTGTCTTGATAATTCTTTATATTTACTAATTAAATTATTAACTTGATTTACAGTATTACTAATATCTTTTCTAAGTTTATCTAATTTCTGATTATTAACATCATTAATTTTATTAATAACATCATCAAATGCTCTTCTCATATCTTTAGCAGCTTCTTCCACAGACCCAGCGGCATCCTTTGAACTCTGCTCTGCAGTCTTCATAGCACCACTTACTAAATCAGCATAATCTGCAAGGCTAGTACCTGCTGCGCCCAATACTTCTTCCTGTTTAAGTTTAAAATTTCCAAGAGCATTCATAATACTAGGGAAATAACCGCCTTCACCAACAGTAGCTTCAGTAAATTGTTTAAGAAGGTCAGAAGCGCTTTGTACGTTAGGCTGCAGTACTCCAGTGTATGTATCTTCAATCTTAGTCTGATAATCTTCTAGTTTACTGATTTTATAACCAGTTGTTTTAGAATAATCTAACCAATCTTTATTATACAATTCAGAGTTCTTATCAATAGCAATACCAAGTTGATCGCTCATTATCTCAGCCATACGCTGATAATATTCTTGTGTCTCTTGGAGTCTACGCTCTTTATCTTCTTCATTGAGACTAGAATCTTGAGCGATTTTAGTCATTTCTTCAACATACTGATTTTCAAGATTTAAAAAATTCTCTTGCTGTTCTTTAATAAAATCACTATTTAACTTTTGATACTCATAAAGTTTATCTTCATAGTTCTGGCGTGCTTTATCAACGTTATCTTCATCAGCCGTATAAATATAACTCCAGTTACCATCATTATCCCTTGACATGCGGACGGTCTGCTTAGCGGCCTGTGCATCTTCAAGAGCTATTTCAGCAAGTCTTAATTCATACTTTTTACGAAGAGCATCAACCTCAAACTGACTTACTTCCTTACCAGAAGCTTCAATATCAGCTATTTCTTGAGTAATTTCTCTTAATCTTTCCTTCTGTCTTATAGTATCTGCATCATCAATAGAATTATTAATATCACGAGTTAATTTACTAAATTCATAAATCTTCTCATAATCATCAAGATACTGTTCATCAAGTTTCTTTAATCTATCGAATTTGGTCATATCCCAATCAGAAGTATTAACCATCTCTTTGAAATTGTTAGACATATCTTCAACAGCTTTTTTGAAAATATCTTCAGCTTGCTTTAAAGCTTCTTCTGTTTTCTTAAGCATATCTGATTGAGAATTTTCTACTTCAGATTCCATCTCACGAAGGTCATTACGGAAAGCAGTTAATGTTTGCTCACTAGCTCCAGAAGCTATAAGTCTTTCATACTCAGCTTTTGCCTGTTCTAAACTTGCTCTCTGAGAAGCCAATCTAGCATAAGCTGCTTCAACTCCATTAACCATTTGCGCGTATTGAGAACCCATTACATCAGTAATAAATTGATTAGTAACGCCAGGAGAATTGGAATAGATTAAATCAGCAATATCTTGATATTGTTTTAATAAATCGATATTAGAAGCAATTTTATTTTGCTGATAATCAAATTCTTCATTCCATTCTTCAAACGCATCTACCATTCCATGTATGATAGACTCTTGAAGTTCATCTATAGTCTTTTGGGTTTCAAGAAGACTACTATTATAGTCTAATAAAGTATTAACCTCATCTTCAGTAAAACCAAGATTAGCTATTGTATCATCGGAAAGATTACCTATATCATTAATACTTGCTATACCATGATTAGCGAGAATCTGATTAACAGCTTCATCATAAGTAGTTTGACTACTAAGATTAACACCAAGCTGTTCACTCATCTTAGCAATAGATTCAGCTGTTGAAAATGCTTTTTTCTGAATGCGGTCAAGGTCATATTCCAGTTTTTCAAGCTCTGCATCATTGACCTGGATATCCATTTCTACTTTAGTAGTAATTTTTTCAAGAGCTTTATCATATATTTCATACTCAAGCTGTTGAATCTCTTCAAGCTTTTTCTGATATAATTCATTAGTATCGTCATACTGTTTTAACTTTTTCTTGAAATCTTCATAACGCTGGCTAGCTTTATTAAATTCAGCTTCAGACATTTTACCAGAATTATATTTTTTAACAGCATCATTATAACGTTTAAGTTCTTTCTCAATCATCTCGTCATAATTTGTAACGACACCATTTTCATCATATTTAGCGCCAAAGAAGTTAAGATTTTCTTGGTCTAACTTATAATAATCTTCAATTTCTTTTAAGTATTGCTTTTGGATATCAAGTTCTTTTTCTAAGGCTTCTGTTTCTCTATCTATGTAATCAAGTTTAGCTTTACCCCAAGCACGAGATTTAGCTTTATCAAGTTTCTTGAGAATGTCAAGTTGGTCTTGAAGTTGACGACTTATAACATAGTAACGCTCTTTCTCATCTTTAAGTTCTTTCTTATCCTTTTTAGAACGAGATTTACCAGATCCAGAAGATTTAGTGGTTTTAGAAGTTGTTACTTTATCTCTTGTATAATGAACAGAATCTAAACCTACTAATTGTTTATGGCTACCAATTTTATTACCATGGGCGTCAAAATCATCTACTTCTTCAAATCTAAGTTCTCCAGACCAGCCAGATTTTTCTAAAGCTTTATTTATTTGTTCACTGCTATATCCTGCAGCAACCATAGCGTCTAAAAGCTGTTTCATAAATTCACTATTGTCTAAAGTCATTCCAAAAGTGAATTCATTATCCAACTCATCCATTTTTGCCATAGCTTCATCGAAGTCCATACCCATTTTGTCTTTAAATGCTTGAGACTCGTTTAAAGCTTGATTTTCAAAAGCGAAATAGGCATTGCCTAAATCTCTGATAGCTTCGGCATCTCCAGTAGAAGCTTTTTTAATTAAATCTAAATTATTTAAAATAAATGAAGTATCAATATCTTCATTTGTACTAAATACATTTTGTAAATCTTTATTAATATTTTCTAAGGCATTAGTATATTCTGTAGTACCTTTTAAAGCTGGATCTAAAGATTTTTCATAACTATCAAAATTAGAATTTAAATCTTGAATTCCTTTACTTAATCTAGCATAAGCTAATGCTACATCTAAAGAAGCTTCTTTATTACCTTTTAAATAAGCGTTATGTTTTTTTAAATAATCAGCATTATTTTTTAATTCTTCGGTGTCTATACCAAGAGCTTTTGCACTAGCATAAACAGCGGTTTCAAGCTGTTCATTCATAGTTACATTTTCTTTTATTTCTTCCGGTAAAGAACGATAAATTTCTTCTAATTCGTCTAACGTTAATGTAGAAGTGTCTGGTACAACATTTTTTAAAGCTTCTTCTAATCCTTTTCCAGATTCTAAAGATTCAAGCATCTGTTGATATTTTAAAAGAGGTGCTAAATCACTATAATCTCCCCCACCTTCTAAGGTTTTTCTATATTTATTAATAGCTTCTTCATTTGCTGAATATACATAACGTCCAGAATCTTCTCCATAGGCATGATGTTCTATATTATAAAATTTGCTAACTTCTTCAGCTGTTATATCTTCTACATTTTTACCAAGCATTTTTACAAGAGAAGGTTTTAATGATTCTATAAGATCATTATAAGCAGATTCTGCCGTTGTTCCCTTAGTAGTGTTATAATCTAATAAATCAGACTAATTAGATCTAAGCTCTAGTTTATTAGCCTCTTCGGCCATTTGGTTAATTTGTTCTGCTGTTTTACCAGCTGTTAATTGTTCTACAGCTGTAATATCACTTTCACCTAATAATTTATCTAATTCTGCTTTAGATTCTGATAAATTTTTCCCTTGTCCTGCCTCAAAAACTTCTTTAATATTTTCTTTTGTAGAATCTACCATTGCACGATGCATTTCTTCTGTACTTTTTGTTATTACATAAGTACCATCAGCACATTCTTTAGTAAATTGAGATATATCTATACCTAAAGCTTCAAATTGGGCTTTTAATTTATCAAATCCTTCTTTATCTAAAACATCACCAATTTTTAAATTATTTATAGCATTTACAAAAGAAGTAATTTTACCAGATAATTCTTCTAGTTCTAACTTTTCAATATCTGCTTGTAAAATAGTAAGAGTGCGACTTAAATTTCTTCCAGTAGCTTCGTAAGTAGCAAAAAATAACTCAGAATCATTTTTTAATGTATTTACTATTTTTTGAGTTTGTTCGCTATCTTTATCAAAACCAAGTGCACTTAATTGTTCCTAAAATACTTTTTCTCTACGCTCTGCTTCTTCTTCGCCACTTTTTGTTTTGCTTCCATTTTGAGCATAAGCATATTTATTACTAAAGGCAGAAGTAATTGCAACACTTTGCTGCATTGTTTTTAACTGATCAGAATTTAAAAGTTGAGACATTTGATTAATAAATTCTGACTATAGTTCTTCAGCAGGAACATCATTTCCCCAACGTTTAACCCAATTGCCATAAACTGCATTTTCAATTTCTTTAAAATCAGTTACTTTAAAACCACCATTAGCTTCAGCTGCATTAATTTTTGCTTGAATACCCGCTTTATTATTTTGGAAGCTTTCTACCGCAATTTGCTTTCCTTGATTTGCAATAATTTTATCCATTTTCTTTTGGACGTCACCAAAATCAATTCCAACATCTTGTAAAGATTCGAGTAAATCATTATCTTCAGCGGTTCCATATCTATAAGTATTTTTTTGAGCTTCTGCAATAAATTTACTAAATTTAGCTAGAGTTTGATCGTCCATTTCACTAAGATTGTATGAGAAATCTTTTTCATTTACTTTAACTCCAGATAAATTTAAAGCTTTTAAATCTTTTAAAAAGTTACTTTCTTTTTCATTTAAACTATAATTTTGATTGGTGAGTAAATTTGTTCCCCATTTTAATATACCATCATTATGTTTAGTACCAATTCCAGTAACTCCTTTATCATTCTGCTGTAAAGAAGCAGCTCCAGCAGAAGACATACCATATCTTACTGATTGACTTTCTTCTATATTTAATTGTTTATTTTCTTCAACTAATTCTTTTTTCTTTTTATCAATTTGATATTCTAATTGATCATAAGCGCCAGCTTGAGCCAAAATAGCAGCGTTTTCTACTTTTAAAGCTTCTGCCACTTTAAGCAATTCATCACGATAAGCTTGTTTAGATTCTGTAGCCCCATCTTGTGCTGCTTTTAATTTTTCTAAAGCATCAATTTGAGTTAATAAAGCATTATTTTGTTCTACAGTTTCTTCCAATTCTGTAGCATGTTCTAATGCTTGTTCAGATTCTTCTTTTATTTTATTTATTTCATTTGCTACATAAGCTACCGTTCCAACAACAGCTGCTATAGCTACTATAGGTATTATTGCTTTTGCTGCACTAAGTGCTAAATAGCTTAAAGCTTGACCAAAAGACATAGTTGCGGCCTTAGCAGCTACTGAAGCAGCAGTAACCTCTACTTCAGAAGCTGCTAACAATTTTGCGGCGGCTGCATTTTTTATAGTAGTAACTATATTTACCTTTTGTAAATTACTAAGACCAGCAAATACTTTTTGTGCGCCCTTAATTCCATTAGTTAATGAAGGAATTATAAACCCTATACTAGTTATTGTCTGTAACATTGCTTGGCCTACAGTCATATTACCTTTAGCCACTTGATCCCAAGCTCGTTGTATAGATATAGCTTGATTAACGGCAGAACCAAGTCCCGTAAAAGCTTGGGCGGTTCCAGTAATTACATTACCTAAAGCTTGGGCATTGGCCGTAGCTGCTGCCATATTATCTGCTGTTGCATCTATATCTTGTTGAGATAAAACTCTTCCAGCAACTGTATTTTCAGCTTGCATGCCATGCGCTTGAGCTATATTCTCACCCTGTTTAGCAGCAGATTCTTCAAGCTCTTCAGCCCTTTTTTGGGCAGCTGCTGCCATTTTATCTTCCATGTCTTGAGCTTTTTTTATTTTATCAGTTGCTTCTTTCAAAGCTTGCTTATAGTCTTCTTTAATATTTATTTCATCATTAGTGTTCTCTGGAAGCGAGTTAATAAAATCATTTATTCTTACCTTCACGGCCGCAGCCTGTGAATTATATTGTGAAAAACTACCAAAGAAACCTTTATTAATTCTTTGCTGATTACCTTCTTTATCTGTCTAAGTTAAACCTTGAAATGTACGCTTCAACTGAGTCACTGCTTCATTTCTTAAATCATCAACTTCTGCTGTTATATCATCCTCTATCTCAGTTTGTAATTTTGCAAAAGTATCACTTTGACTTTGAAATAAATTCTGCTCAGCCTGTCCTGATTGTTCATTATATGCAGTAACTAAATCTCCACGTCTCTTTTTTAAATTATTAGTTACTTCTTTAGCTTCTTCTTCTGAAATAGTAGAATCACGTATTGCTTTATCTAACAATTCAGCATCTTTGTTTAATTTATCAAATTCTTCTGCTAATTTTTGTAATGAGTTAACCTAAGAATCATCGAATTTATAAAGACTTTGATTTTTTGCTGCAAACTGCGCGGCTTGCTCAACTCGCGCCCCCATAAGCTGCCAATTTCCTTCACCATTTTCTCCTGGCTCTGGTAATTGAGTTAAAATATTACTTACAGCCACTCTTCCAACATGAGGATTTAATATATCTTTTACATCTTGCTCACGTGAAGGAATATAAAAATTTTGCTGACTTATTAATTCATTTGTATTTCTTTTTAAAACTTCATTTTGCTTTTCTAATTTACTAATATCTTCTTGTCTTTGTTTTTGTAATTCATATCCCTTAAGGGCTTGTTCTTGCATTATTTTTAATTGTTCTTTTTGTTCAAAAGTTAAATCTTTATTATATTTATTTAAAGTTTCTTGATACCTAATCATCGTATCAAATTGTTTATATTCTATAGAATCTGGTCCATATAAAGATTTAGCAGTATTCAAACCTTGTTGAACTGTTCTTTGTTTTTCTAATTCCATTGCTTCGCGGACACCGGGAAGCATCATTTTAATATTAGAAACAGTATTTGTAATACTTTGCTGTAGCTTATCTCCAAACATAGACATTAAAAGCGGAGAAACTGTTAATAATACTCCTTTTATTCCACCCATATTGTCTATAAATAAATTTAAGGTTTTTAAAACGTCGGCTAAGTTATTATTTAAGTCTATAAAAAAATCATCTTCAATAAAAGTATCATAAAGATCTTCCCAAGCAGCTTTTACTCTCTTAGCAGAAGCTTCCCAACCTTCAGCATATATATTTTGCTGTTCTTGTAATTTTCCTTCAGCTCCACGAGCGACACTTAAATTATCTTTGAAGAAATCATAATTATCCATTAAAGCAATAAGTTGGTTATACTGTCTCATACCACCAACAGTCTGAGCTAAAGCAACTTGGCTATTCTTGTCTAATGTTTTCCATTTGGCGCCCATATCATCAAGAATTTCATCCATATCTTTTAACTGACCATTAGCTTGGAAAATATTAACCCCAACCTGTTCTAATGCTTGTGAATATTTATTTAAACTTACAGTAGTTCCATTTTCATCAGTAAAACTACCTTCTAATTTTAAAGACTCTAAACGAGCAAACAAAGTTTTAAAAGCGGTACCTACTACATCCGCGCTCTGTCGTGTCTGTGCAACAACCGTTGCTAATGCAGAAGTAGCATAATCATAGCTTAAACCCACAGTATCAGCTACGGCCGCAAATTTCTCAAGACCTTGCGCGATTTCGTCTGATGATGAAGCTGTGGCCGCGCCAAGTGCTGTAATCTTATCTGCGTAAGACTCAAGGCTCTCAGAGCCATCATAGAAGTTATTCCAAATAGCTGTCATCTGAGAAGAAACTTCTTCTGCAGATTGTCTACTTACATTAGCCAATTTTAAAGTAACTTCTGCTCTTTCTTTAACCTGCTCTTCGTCTAAACCTTGCTGATAGTAAATCAAAGCGGCATTAGTTACATCAGTAGTAGAAGTACTAAGTCTCTGAGCGGCCTGGTTAGCATAATTCGCGAACTGTGCCATTTCCTCAGTAGACTGTCCAGTTACTATTCTTATATTATTTAAAGATTTATTTAAATCCTGAGCATATCCATAAGCAGTTTGAATAGCTCCCATAAAACCATGAAGAACACTAGAAGAGATTTGCCATCTAATCGTATTAGCTAAAGTAACACCCATTTCTTTCATAGTATTACTTACTCTGCGTAGCGGGATTTCTGACTGGCTTATGCTCTTCGTTAATTGCATAAAAGCCTGTTGTCCTTCAGGACCCAACTGGTTTAATGTCATTGCATAATCTTTTAAAGTAGTGCCAGACATTTTTATTTGCTGATTAAATTTAGTAAAATCTAACTTACCAGTATCCATATTGGTAGCAGACTTTAAAGCTACTTGTAATTCAGCAATTTGTGCTTTAGCTTTTTGCATATCTTTAGTAAAGCCGGTGCCAAAGCCTTTACCAAAATCTAATCCTGTATTAAGTTTATTTAATGACTGTAATAAAGAATTCATTTCTCGCTTGGCTTGAGAAGCATCAGCTGTTACAGTTAATTGCATGTTCAAATTTTTTGCCATTGTATCCTCTCCTTTCTCTCTTTCTTTATATAAAAAGAAAAAATCCCCTCTACACCAAAGTAGAGGGGATTAAAATTTCTACTTCTATATAAAATAAAAATTACTTTATATAGATTATTTAAATTAGCCCAGCTTCTTTACGACTTCGTCAACAAGCTCAAGGCCTTCCTTATCTTTTATTTTCTTCTGGAGGGCTTCAATATCAAAATCTAAATTTTTATAATCTTTCTTTAAACTATCAAGAATACCATAAGCACTAGTCTGATAATTTTCAAGCTTTCTTACATTTTCATCCAATAACCAGATAAAAATCCGTATATCTTCATTTTCTCTTAAAATTTCCATAATCTGTTCATGGAAAGGAGCAACCATAATCTTATCATAAATAGGCATAGGGTTATCTATATCTTCATCAGTAAACTCTATATCAGTATAAAGTTTAAGAATAAAAATTTCCTTATAAACATCAAGATGTCCAGGAAGATAAAAACCAGTATCAGAATTAAGACTTAAAGATAAAATAGTAGAAATCGCATTAAGCTTTTCTTCTATTGGTACATATCCCTTAATTGTAATAGTCTCACCTTCATAAGTAATTGTATTATCTTTAGGAAATTCTATTTTTTCAAAATCAATTTTTGCCATTGTATAATGACCTCCTTTTTCTCTTTTTATATTCTATGTTTATATTATAACATAAAAATTTTTAGTTGTCAAAATTAATGCTGATGGCGACCTAATTCAGTAATTTGCTTAATAGCTAAACTAACATGAGTAGACACACTAAATAAAGATAACATTAAATTTCTCATACGTCTAAAAGCCATAGCATAATCATTATAACCACCTGTCTTTTTTTCACTCTTTTCCCAACTATTTTTTAAATCAAGAGCAGGTTTACCATTATATTTAATATCTATCCCACCAGTATTTTTTTCTTTAAATAAAGTTGGGAAAGCACTAATAGGAATAACAACAAAATGTCCTACAGTACTATCGTTAAATACAAAATAGTTAGCTTCTAAAGTATATTGATCAAGAGCAGTTGTTCTAACCCCTCCTGCTAAAGCCTTATAAAAAGTATATTCTTTCATTATATCCTTAGCTTTTGTGACTAAATCTGAACCACCCGTTCTATTCCATTCTCTCTTTTTTTCATTGTGGCGAGAATCTCCAGAAGCAGTTCTGGTAGTAGCGATATTTAAATAATGATTAATAAATTCATCTCTACCCTGAATTAAACGTATAAGACTGCCGCTATGTAGAGAAACTTTATCAAATTTCGCAGACTGATAATTTTTAATTGAAAGATTTAAATCTTCCTCTCCATCCATAGTAATAACGGCATCAACTTTATCTTGTGTGGCTTTAACAGATATTAATCCAGCATCACCATTAGCTTGATATTCTAAATAATTATTTCTACTATTTAAATCCCCTGCAAAAGTATGACCCTCATAATTTTCACCTGATAAATTTAAGTTTATAGCATAATTAGCTTGAAATAAACCTTTATGACTTGTATCCTTACCAGTAATACTATATCCATTATTACTTTTTCCCTTCTTCATGCTTTCAGTAAAATTTTTCATCATATCATCAGTTATTTCTTTAGTTACTTTATTACCTTTTTGCTGTAACATAAATAATATTCCCATAGTCATAAATTCACCTAAATGTCCATTAGCCATAGCCTGATGAAAAATATAATCTCGCATTAAACTATTATATTTTTCTACGAAAGATAATGCATTCTCATTAGCCGTATGAGTAGTTACTCCATTTTTATTTACTACATCTTGTAAATAATATACTTTTTCACCTGTTTGTTTTAAATCTTTAGTTAATTGTTTATCTAATTGTATTAATTCTTTTACTCTAGCCTCTATATCAGAACCTTTAGTAAATTTAGAATTATTATATGCTCTGTTTAATGCCATTATTCTTTGCTTAATTGTTGAAGCTCTTACACTTTTAGCTTCACCAGTTTTATTAATATAATCTCCTTTAAGTCCCACTAATTCTCTAGGGTCTTTTCCTTCAGCGTAATCAAAACGCAAATGTTCAAAATTTCCTTTTAAAACATCTGTTCTATTAAGTTGACTTTCTACCTATTCTAAAGCATATTTTTCCAAAAGTTTATATTCTTCTTCTGTAAGCTGAGCCCCTGTTAGAGGTGTCTTACCACGACTATTATAATAAAAATTCAATTTTTTAGCTAAATCATTAGCTTTTGTCCAATTTCCTAAACCTTTCTAATAATTAACAATATTATTATGTGCATCTTCTAATACTTTTTCAGGTCCTCCTGATGTTTTTTCCCAAGTTCCCGAATCAAACCTGCGGCCTGCCTTAGATTGCAAACCAAAAGCTAAATAATAATCTCTATTATAGTGAATATAATTATCAATAATACTGCTCATTTTCTCCTTTTCCTCCTTTCCCGCATAATAAAAAAATGGGAGTATAGAAATTAATCTATACCCCCATATAATTAATTAGCCTAAGCCGTTCTCTACACTTTCTTCTTCATCATCTAAAAAAATTACTTCTTCTTCAATGATTTCAACTTTTGGCTCTTCCTTTTTAGCAACAGGAGCAGAAGGTTTAATACTTCTACTTCCGTTTGACCAAGCTCTTTTAGAATTAACTCTCATAATTAAAGAATACTTGTGTCAACCCCAGGAGCAGCTGTGTATGTTCTCTCACGAGCAGCATCACTAACTGCACCATCCTGGATAATCTGAACAGCTGCAAGAACCTTCTTACTTCTGTCAAATCTTGTGTAATCAGGCATAGCATCTACTGTAAATGTGAATGTAGAAGGATCACCTGTAGCAGCCATTGAAAGTGTGAAGTTAGACTGAATCTTACCATTAGGAATAATGAACTCAGCTGGCATATCAAGACCTTGCTGTGTTCTGAAGAGTGTATCAGCTTCAATGTAGAAAGAACCACCAAACTTATCAGCTGTGATTTCAATCTGCTGAGCGCCAGATGCTTTCTCTGTATAGTAATCTACAAGAACTGCATCCTTACCAGAACCAACAAACAACTTACCAAGAGGGATATCATCACCAAAGACTGGAGCTTTATTAGTAGCATAATTTGTCTTAGCTAAGTCATCACCTGTCTTCAATGTGATCTTATAACCACCAATTTTTTCTGTAGAACCAGAAGTAATTTCTTCCCAGCTATCTCCATCCCAATAAACAGGAACAAAAGCTGCATCAGGATCAACAGGAGCATCTACTGTTCCAACATTAGGAATAAAAGGCTCAGAGAAAACTTCACCGTACTCATCAAGAACCATTACATAAATGTAATTAGAAGTAGGGTCTACTTTACCAGCACTTGTCAAAGCCCAATAAGGCTTTTGAGGTAATACGATACTTACGCTGTCTACATAAGCTGAAGAACCAGAACCAGTAACATGAGTAATAATATCATTACCAGAAAGCTGAGAAGTAGTATGAACCTTCAAAGTCTCTTTACTAGAAGCTTCAAGAAGTCCTGCACCAGCAAGAATCTGAAGACCTTCAGAACTGATAAGAGCATCTTCCATGTTGAATGTTAATGTACGGTCACCATCCCAAGCAATAAGTCTAGGATTACCACGGCCACCCTGTGCATAAACAGTAGCTGAAGCAGCTTCAAGAGAAGAAGTCTTAAGAGTATCGAAATACATTACGGGCTCGTCTTTATAGAAAATTCTATTACCGACCTTCATTACGCCCTTTGCTTTGAAAACAACATCGCAAATTTCACGAACGCCATATTTCATTTGTCTTTTTCCTCCTTAATTTAATTTTTTCTTTAATGTAAAGGTTTCATCCAGTTCTCAGGCTGATCATTTGGAGTACCTCCAGCTAATCTTACACGAAGATCAATATCATTCTGAGTCCATAGACTAAACCTTTCAAATAAATCTGTGATTTGAAAAACTGTTAAATTATTCAAATCTTCTATTGACATATGTAAACCAATAGCCAAAATAGAAATAAATCTAGACTACATAGAATCATCAGGATTCGCTTCAGCTTTTCTTTTAGCTAATTCAGCTCGTCCTTTATAAATCTTTTCTGCTATGCGTCTAGCTTTTTCATTTGCGGGATTGTAGACTTCGTGGATCTCGCCATCTTGATCCCTCTGTTTATCTAAACCACAAATCTTTTTAGCAATCTTTTGAAAATTATCAAAATTGCCTTCATCTATTATGAGATTTTCTTCATCTTTTTTACATAAGATTGACCTAGGAGTAATCATTATTTGCTATTGCGGCAGGAGCATTGATAACAGTGTCTTGACCGTTACCTTTTTATCTCTTGCCTCATCTTGTTGCAAAATAAACATTAGCAAATTAAAGTTCGACTCTATATTTATATCTTGGTCTTTAAAATCTTCTTTCGTAACGCACAATAATTGCGCTCCAACTAAAAAATCTCTTTCACCCATTTTTGAAATTTCTTTAATAGTAGGCTGTTTAACTGTTAATTGACACTCGGGGATTGGAATATCAACCCCAGTCATCAATGCCAACCTATAATCAAATTCCATTAATCCCCTCTAAATTCTTCAGGATTAAACAACTGATTAAATTCATCAATATATGCTTGCTCGTCAGCTGGATTGGGCATACCATAATTATCCTCGCCACCATGAACAGCCGCATACATTAAAGTTACTCCAGCAAATTCATCATTTAAAATAATTTGATTCATCCCCATAAACTGAAGTTTTCCAATACCGGTTAAATGCCTATTATTAAAACAGGTGTCTATCTCCGCGGCAATACGCTACGGCCGCAACTGATTATCTTTGAGTTCCCACTGGTCAAAATGACAAATAATATCAAATGTAATTACATTGTCACGAAATTCTGGATTGTTCAAATTAAGGGTAAAGTTATCAAAACTTATTATTATCTAGTTCAATACAGACCCGTCTACATATAATTTTGGTACACGCTTAATATTTTTTCCCATTAATTCCACGGTTTGCTCTTCAGTTAAATTAGGTTGATCTAAGGCTGTTTTTTCTGTATAATACAAAAGCTTTTTAAATCTTTCGTCTTTTAACAGCCAGCCTATAATAATGTCCATGTCCTTATCTACTGATAAAAAACTGGATTCAGGCTATCTATATCTATTAACTTTCATATTACTCTCCTTTGTCTCTCATTAAAGGGAATCTACCACGATAACCCTTTCAGCAGAGCCATACTTAAGAGTAAACTGGCCACTGTAACTCTGTTGCCATTTAACCTTAATAGTTTTACCATCTATAGCCTTTTGAATAGTTTTATTATCGCTAATAAGTTCCCATTGACCCTCTTCACTACCTTCATAAGTATAAACATAAGTTAATTTAGGCTTAATAAAATTTTCACCAACTATTAAATCCGAAGCAGGCTCAGGAGGGATAGGATCCACAATCAATCCACCAGCTATACCATTTTCTAAATCATCTTCCATTTCATTTGAATAATATTCAACTGCTGTAAGTTCAATGATACCAGGAGTACTAATAGTATCGAATCCTTCAACTCGCCAACAAATATCAGCTTCATTATCTTCTAAGGTTCTTAAATAAAATTTATTATATCTCTTAAAATATCTTAATGTTTCTGGGTTTTTAGGTAGTATTATATTTAAAGAGTGATTAGGTTCATCAACACTAATTCCACTCTTTTGGATGAAATTAATCTTGGTTTCTACTGGGCCACGAACCGCTGCCTAAGTAGTAACCACTTCACCATTTTCACTCTTCCAACTTATAGTATAACGACATTTTCTTATGTCCCCACGGAAATAAGCTAATTCAGTTAAATCTTGTAAATAAACTATCCAATAGGTATCAGTATTTAACCATTTAAAAATATCACCCGGTTTATAATCATACTCATATCCTACGGATAAAATTTTATTGTCATAATCCATTGTAAGCTTGTTTGGGTTTACCAAAGCTCTAGCTACAACATCACTATCTAATTTTTGCACTTTAGCACCTTGCTATGAGTACAATACTGCTTTATCCAAAGAACGCCTTTTATCTTTAATCATTCTATCTTGCTGCGGGAACCCGCCATGTTGCTTCAAGCGAGCGGCCATGCCGCCCAAAGCACTGGGATAAGGTACATTAATTTTCATCTTGAAGCCCTCTTACCAAACTGATACATTCAAACACAGTCTTTCGATAAAAATCAAAAGCTGACTCACTATGAAGCAAACCTTCAAGTTTAGCCAATAAAATAAGATAGTCGTTTTGCGAGACATAAATCTCATTTAAACCAACTATCTCATTTATAACTGTTTCTAATTGTAAAATGTAATTTTCTTCGTTCTCTCTCATTGGGATAAGCTTATAAAGATGATTAATTAATCGGCCACTTTCCTGACGTACAGGAATATCAAAACCGTATTTAGTCATCAATCGCTGATACCTCCCTTAGAACACCCCAGTTAGAACTAATAGAACCATCTTCTGCTACCTTACGGCGCTTATATAGACGTTGATAATGAAAGTCCTGTCTCTGACACTCAGTTAACAAGGCTAGTAACTTTGATAAATGATTTGCCTGAGAAGTAAATTTAAAATCACTTCCACTCTATTTCATTCTGGTATTCTCAATAGAAGTAACTTGGCGCTGAAGCCAGCCGCATTTCATGATTAAAGCTAAAATAAAAATTTCTTCTGAAGTAAGGTCAGCCGCGAAAGTGCTACGCTCAACAATAACTTTTGCTACTGTTGGGTCACCTTCTTGCCCCGGCTCTAACTCATTCCATATAATACCAATTACAAAATCATTTTCAGTTAAATCTTTTTCATCAATAACTTCTGTTTCAATGGTATAATCAGTAAGATTTTTTCTTGGAAATTCAAATCTCGGTATACCATTAAGTAATAAATTCTGTAAATCTTTTAAAGTATCCTCTGGTGTAAGCTCGACCTACATATCATCAGTAATCTGGTCTAGGAAAGCATTATATACTTTAGTAAAACTTGTTGCCATAATATAACGCTCCTTTCAAAAATGATTACTTACTAGGTGTTACTACTCTACGTCCTGTCGTAGTCTTTTTAGGCTCTGAAACAACTCTTCTTGTAGGAGTCTTTGCCTCTTCAGGCTTTTCTTCTTTCTCTTCTTCTACGTGTCTAATTGCGGCAGCCGCATCAAATCCTGTCTGCTCTTTAATTGCTTCTAGCTTACGAGTATCTGTAACAGGAAGAGAAACTGCATATTTCTTAATCAAATCGATTACTCCTGTTGGAGCAAAATCAAGACAATCAAGGAAAGCATCAAAATTATCTGGTGTTGCAGGATTTAATAAATTAATTATATCCTGCTCTGAATAATTATATTCAAGCTGAGGCTCGCCAAAATCTAAATCTTTAATGTCAGCCTCACTAAGCTGTAAATATTGCTTAAGAATTGTCTCTCCTCCAGGCTGATAAGAATAATCTTTCATATCCGCAAAAGTTAGAGAATTAACAACCTGACCAGGCTGTAGAGTAAGTTTTATATTTCTATTAGGTATATTGATTATAACTGTAGCTGCACTACGATTTTTAACCAATATTTTTCTGTTTTCATCTTCCATAATTTTTCTCCTTTGTCTCTTAAAAATAAAAAAACGGGAGGGAGGTTAGTCCCTCCCGCTTTAATTTAAATCAGCTCTCTGAATTATTAACATCAACAGGGAAACTCATTGTTGTAGCGAAGTTCCAGTTAGTAATTGTCTTGTCAAGAGATGTATCTCTGTAGCAGCAAATGTCGTTAGCAAGCATAGCAACTACACCAATCTTCTTGTACATATGAAGCTCTCTGCTCCAATCATCATTACTATCAACTTCCTTAACAGCTGTATCGCCTTCGATAACAACCTTTACAGGCTTATTATCAGCGCCATTAGGGATAATCCATACATAAGAAGGATCAAGAGCCTTTGCGCTATTTGTTTCATCAGCTACAACATTAGAGAAGATAACTACTCTATGTCCCTTATAACCCTGAAGGTGACCAGAAGTCCATACTTCTTCCTTCATTCTGTCAGAGTATCTCCAAGCCTCAGCAGGAATCATCTTACGAGCAAATTCATCGAAGCAATAAATTGTAGCATCACCATAGGAATCAGCGATAACAAGCAACTTATCAAAATCAGCCTCAGAGAAACCAGTTGTAACAACGACATTGTTTGTAGGAAGCTGTGTAATAGCAGCCTTCAAAGAAGCCTCGATTTCATAGGCGATAAGGTCATCCATTCCCTCAAGTACAATGTTAAGCATTTCTGCCCAATCTACTCTACCGTCAAGGAATTCCTCAAAACCGATCTGAATAGCTGTACCAATAGCAGATGTAGGAACTTCAAAGCTCTCACCAGCTGCCATCTTCCAAACTTCGTAACGTCCAGCAAGACCAACTCTTGTAACGAACTGCTTTGCTCTTAGACGGTTATTAACCTTTCTACGGAACAAGGGCTTATCACCCTGGCCAACTACTTTAATCTCAGCAAGACCAGAATAAATATCCTGAGCTCTCTTAGGAAGTACTTCATCAATTGTCTCTTCGATAATAGCGAAGATTGTATTCTTATTTTCACGATAAGAACGATTATCACCAGCAAGAGCACTTAACTCAGTATAAAGAGTTTCATTAAGCTCAGCGTATGAAAAATTCTTACCTTCATAGCTATATGCAACGGGAGCAGAAGGAGTAGCTTTTGCAGCTGCAATAGCTAAAGCAACTAAATTCTTTTTATCTAAAGCCATTTTCTTTTCTCCTTTCCTTATGCAATTCTCATAATCTTAACGCCCTTCTGGCCATCGGGCATTGTGTAAACCTTAACTACCTGCCATACATCAGATGTAGCAGCAGATGCGCCAGTCTTTGTAAGGTATCCATCTGTACCAACAGTAAGTAAGTCTGTTACTGCAAGTGTTGTTTCCTTAATAGTATTTGTTGTGAAAATATCACCAACTACTGTACCAAATACTCTAGGAACCATTGTTGTGCCTGCAGGCATATTCAAAGGCTGTGAGTACTTAGTAATAGAGAAAGGTGTAGCTGTGCTATCTACCTCATAAGGATCAGCGGGAGTTGTGATTGAAGAATAATCACGAGCCTGAGCTGATGCAGCAGAGCTTCCATCTACAGGGCTATAAACCTTAGCCGCATAATTTGATTTTAACATAGCGAAATCACAATCTGATTCGCCAGGTCTATAAACTTTTACTTCGTTATAAACGAGCATCCAGGCACCTGTATCACCTGTAGTGCCAAAATTAACTTCTCCGCGAGCGTAATCATACTTTACGAACTGACCATTCTCAAGCATATCAATATTTGGGTTGGCAGGAAGCTGAGCATAAATCTGACCATTTTTCTGAGCAGAAAGATGGTTAGGCTCAACCTGACCGTAGCCACGCTCAACGTAAGTAGCATTACTTAATCTTGTTTTTGCCATTTTTCAAGTTTCCTCCTTATAAATTTTTTTCTTATTTCTTACTATGCTGCTCAACTGCTTTAATCCAAGCCGGTGTAGCATCGTAACTGTCATGCAAATTATAAACGGTAACATCATCTTCTTTTTCTGAATTATCAGAGAAACTAATACCTTTTCTAAAGCAAATAACGCATAATTTAGCTTCAATATCATCTAAACTATAAGTATCAATATTACCAATTACATCTGCTTTATCTTCGTCAGAAAGCATATAAAATTTATCAATCATTTCTTGCTTTTCTGTACGTTCGATACCTAACTTAAAAGCCTTTAATTCAGCAATTTCAGCTTTAAGACTTTCGTTCTCTTCCTGTAAAGCTGTAAACTCTTCTGCGCTAATAGCAGGAGTTTCTTCAACAGGAGCTTCTTCTTCAGCAGGTGCTTCCTCAGCAACTACTTCAGCTTCTTCTGTAGAAACTTCGGCTGGAGCTTCTTCTTCAACAGCAGGAGCTTCTTCCTCAATTTCTGCAGCAGCAGGTTCAGTAGCGCCTTCAGGCTGCTCTGCCGCAAATTCTTCAGTAACTTCAGGTGTATCAGTTACTTCTACTTCTGAAGTCTCAATTAATTCCTTATCCACTGATTCTCCTCCTTTACTTAGAATTTCTTTAATTTCACTAATCATAGAGAATAACTGTTCTTTAAAATTATTTTCTAATGAAAACTGAACTTTACCTTTGTAAATAGAAGCACCCTCAAAACAAGGTTCTACATCTTCGCCCAAAATGCAAAGAGCAGATATTACTGCTTCATTTATTATGAAAAATTCATAATATCCATTTTCATCTTTGGACCAAGTTCCTTGTAAACTTTTATTATCCAATTCCATAGATTGATTATTACCTTGTTCGATAATTCTCTGCGTCTCTGGATAACGTCCTGTCCAAAGTAAACCTTCAGTCATGAGATATTCATGCTCAACACCATCATCTAGAAATTTCTGAAACCAGCATTGTGCATTCTCGGGAACAAAACCATAAGGCTGTGTTAAATCCTTAAATTTTAATTCGCCATCTTCAATAACCATCTCACGGCTATGTTCTTCAAAATCCTCTTTATCTTTTAAGTAACGACCTACAATAGGTGAACAAGGAAGGCTATTAGCCATTTCTGTAGCTACTTCCTTTGTAATAATAGATCCGTTACGGTTGGGGGTATCCCCAACGTAACAAACCTTTATTTGACATTTACTTACAAGAGGATTAATGGGAGTTACGTTAATGAACTCCGCAGGAGTATTCATTTTAATACTAACATGCTTCATTTTTTATCTCCTTATCCCATACTCTCTCTATTGGCAATTGTTTTATCGCTCTTTTCACTGTCTTCCTTTTCAGGACGTCCAGCTTGACCATTAGATTCATCCATCAACTTAGTGCCTTTACTTCCAACCTCTTTAATAGTTTCAATATTCATTGTACTACTCATAAGAGGAGGTATCATAATAGCTGGCAAGTTCAAAATGTCATTCTCAAATACGACTGTATTCATAATCATAGATTGTGAATGTCCAAGAGCAATTTGAGGTAAACACTTCGAGAAACCAAGTTGAGTCTGTTCTTTATACATTTTAGCTAATTCTTTATAGTTATACTGAGTTGTTTCTAGCATGAAAAATCTGAAACCATATTTCTTATTATTCATACCTTTCTTCGTTTTCTGTCTAACTAATCTATCAAAAAAAGAACTAAATTGTAATACCATGGTTTTAACCTATGCTTCATCGTTTAAAATTGAGTTAGCTAAAGCAACATTACCAGTAGAATTAAAAATGCTTTGAGGAGTACCAAAAGCATTATAAACAGTTCTTTCAACTCTTGCCAAATCATCATTAGAACTTGTAGTATTATCATCAGAAACATCAATCGAATCAACATCTGTAGGAGTAGTTAACACATCAACTCCAATAGCATTAGCTAGCATTTGAACTGCATTATTATGCAAATCTCTAGCTTCATCTACATCAAATATTAAATCACCATTTTTATCTCTTGGAAGTTTCTGAACAAAAACTTTTAAAAGTTTTTGTAACTGCTTGCGGCGGTCTAGGTCTTGTGCCGCGTCTAAATCGATGAGTTCGGGAATCGCAGAAGCGAACAGCGGCAAATCTCCTGAGCCAAGGCCAAAATCAAATTTAACTGTTGCTCCTTGGTCAAGTAACTACCAAGCTCCCAAACGACATCCATCACCATCGTGTTCAACTGGTATTTTACCTTCTTTGTAAAGTTGATAACCCTTTTTAAACTCTTTAGGGAACATATTTAAAACTTTTAAACGATAGATAGGATCGGAAAACGCTATATCAAACCATCTCATATCAAATTCAATAGCAGGTAACGGTCCTCTATTATATCTTGTACGGCAATATTTTCTAGGTAACTCTTGGAGCACAAACCCTTCAGAACCCTCAACAACATAGCCGTAATAACAACCATACTTTATAACATTTAAAGCTATAACAGCACAAGTTTTTTTAATATAACTATCATCTAAATATCTAAGTAATTCTCTGAAATCTTTCTTTACTTTATCTTCTTTTATCTTATCAGAGTCTGTGTATAACTCTGCACTAATATACCAGTCATATCTATACATTGTAGCAAAATAGCAACACACTCTTTGATAAATACCATTGGTAATAAAGAAGTAATCTGAAATTTCTCTTAAAGCTTCTGCATTTTTTTGTTGTAATGCTTGTAATACATAAGCCTTATTACCCAACATATTTCTTGTTTCTGGTTTATTATACTTCCCTAAATTTATAGTAGCATCATCAAGTTTTTTAACATCGACTTTGATAGAGCCAAAATCAACGTTGGGATTAGAAGTGTCGTTTGATCGATATAAATTAAATCCTTTTTCATGGATTTCTTGCTGTCTATCTTCCAAAGTGTCACCTCCTTTTAGTACCCGGCTTTTCTCATAATATAATCATAAGATAATAATACTTCTTCAGTATAAGGTATTATAACTAATTTTATATTATGTAAACCGCAATATCTTACTTTTAAGTTATCATTATATTGTTGGCGGTATAAACCAGTAGCTCCTCCAAATTTATTACTAGCTTCATAGTGCTGTTTTCCTTGATACTCTATCAAAAAATCTAAATTTCCATCGTCATCAAAAACCGCAAAATCAAATCTTAAAAGAGTACCATTGGGAGCTTTTAAATCTTCAAAACTATATTCTTCTTTAAAGTTCATTTCATTTTCTTTTAAAATTTCTTCTATTGTTATTTCTCCTCTAGAAGCTCTCAATGTTCTCACCACCTTTTTAAATATAATTCAACTCTTTATATATTATATAAAAAATTGAAATAATAGTTTGTAAAATTTTGACCTTAGTTCATAAAACAAAAATCTGAAGCTTTAAATCTCTTTCTCTTTTTCTTACCTTCTGTTTCTCTAATATACCATAATCCATATTCAAAAGCTGAAAATTTATCTTTTTGGATGTTTTTATTAGCTTGTTTTAACAAAATATTCATACCTTGATTTTCTTCTCTTAAATTTAACATTTCATACTTTAGAATTGTTGTAAGTTCATAAGGCATTAAATAAATCTTTCTCTGCTCAGGAGTCATATTTTTACCCATCATAGTACCTAATAATTTCTGTTTAGCAGTTCTTTCATCAATTAAGAATTTTACTTTGCCCGCGCTCATCTGCGTTACAACATTTGAATGACACTCTGTATTAATTTCCGCATTAGCTTTCATAATATACATTGCATCATCTTCTGTACGAGGAGTTCTATACTTTTTATATTCTCCGTCTTTATCATTCTGAACACCAAAGTCTGGATAATTCTCACCAGTTTCTGGGTCATCCTGACTTTTAACCATCGCGTCTACAAGACCTTGACCAAGACCATTACCATCGACTAAAATTGTTCTTGCGTGATATTTATAAAATAATCTTTTAAGAACAACTGCTTGATCCAATAGGTTCTCATCATTAATAACATAAATATTTACTAAGTTGGTTATGGGCGCGCCAACCTCCTGCGGCCGCACCTTAAACACACATACTACAGTATCACATTTGATACGACCTACGTCGCAAGCAAGAATATAATAACTTCTATCACTAGAACGTCCGCTATATTCATATTCTGGCTTTTGGAGTGTACGATTTCTTTCAAAAGCATCTCCATTAAAGAATGAACCTTCAACAACGCCCGTCCACATAGATTCATATTCTCTTTGGAAACTTGCTTCATCATAAGTAGTATCTCGTTTTAAGTCCTGAATAAAGCTCTTATCTTGAAGCCCCATCAGAACTGGTATTCTCCAAGTACCGCCCATAATAAATGCTTTTTCTGGTTCAACTACCATCCATACAAGATACTGTATCAATTTAGTATAACTAAAAGTAGATTTATAACCTGCTGTAGTAATCCAAACTTGAGATTTATTTAAAGGTTCTTTATCGTATTTTTGTCCATTCATCGCCTGTCGAGATACGTTCATCATAGGAATAATTACCTGGGATAGAATAGTACCATCAACACCAACGCATTCCTCGACTACACCCCCGTGTCTTCTTTTACCTCTTGACTTTTCACTAGCAGGGACATTATCAAACTATGAACCATTTTTAAATCTATAAATTACATAGTCTTTACCAATACGAGTCTTACCAGGTCTCCAGTCAATCTCACGTGCCAGATTAGGTACCATTGAGCAAAGCTCATCTACCTTCTCTTTAACAATGCCCGCAGACTGTTCCTTACCTCCAGAAGTAACGAATAACTTGGCACCTGGATATAAAATACATTTAATTATTAAACTTAAAACAGTTAAGAAAGATTTAGAATAAGCTCTAGGAAAAACAAAATAAGTCTAACGATATCTTAAACATACTCTTAAAAAAACTCTTTGATAAAAGAAAAACTTTAATCCATCTTTAGGTACTTCTCCATTTTCTCCCTTTTGGAGGAAATCTATAAATAAATCTGGATAAGCCTTCCAAAAACTAATGTATTGAGCAAGACGAGGCCGAATTGCTTCGAACCTCTCTTCACTCATACCTATTTTTTTATTCATAGAGGAAGTATTAAGTAAGTCTTGTAATCCCATTTAATCTTCCCCCTTCTTTTTCTTTTTAATGTTTACAACTGATGGTTTCTTTTTCTTCTCATTAGCTTTGATTTCTTTCTTTATTTCTTGTTTTTTCTCTTGTAAACTTAGATTATCTGATTTTTCTAGCTCTTCTTCAAATTCCCTAAACTTCACTATATCTTCGTCCGTGACCGTGTCAGAGACCTCGTCCGCAAACAACTCTTGCTCGAAACCATCTTCATCAGCTTCTTTATCTTCTTCTCTTTCCCTATCTTCTTCAATATCTTTAAGTGCTTTATCAAGTAAGTCAGCCAAATTCATTTCTTCTGTAACAAGTTTCTTAACATAATTTTGATTATCTTTAATTACCCAATCTACTTTATCTTCTGGCTGTTCTGTGTAATAAACTGGAATAAATTCATGCTTTTCACACATCATAGCTATTTCACCAATAGAATCAACAAATTCACCAGATTCAGCCTTATTTTGCGCGGCAGTGAACTTACCAGATTTCATTAATGTATCATAAGCACGAGTCATTTTTAAAGCACCATCTACATCACCTATATCCAACAGCTGATTAGCTTTTAAGCTGGTCTTACATATCATTTTTAAAGTATCTATGTGACCTGCGGTCTGAATATCGTAAGAAGCCATCATATCATTATAAAGTTGTTCAAGTTGAACATATTCAAAGGGACGGTAATTACGTCCCCACTTTAGTCTAAGATATGTTAAATCTTCTTGAGTTAAATCTAATTCTAGATCTGAATCATCCGTACTTATAAAACTGGCGCTGTCGGTGGTTTTGTTCTGCCCAAAGTTCTCTGGTTTTGGCGGTGCCTCGACCTGCCCGGCCGCAATCATTTCTTGAATTTCACTTTCGGACTATTTACCTTGTCTTTCAAGAGCTTCTCTTTTTTCTTTTTCATCAATCTTTTGAAGTGTTTCACTATCTGCGAAACGATATTTCTTAAATTGATTAAGTTTCATTTTAGCTAACTACTTACCAATAATGGTAGTAGGAGTCATTTTTTCAGGGTTTCCCGCATAATTAGCTAATAATCTATTCCATTCATTTGGAACATAAGGTACATCAACTTCTTCCAACAGAGGAACATAAGTTGCAGGGTCCCAATTATCAAGATGCGCCACAAAGCATTGTTTACATAAATCTACATGGCCATCTGGATATTTTTCTGTATTATTAGATTTATAAAAATCACTTATTTTTAATACTTTGCCGCATCTAACACAAAATTTAGTTTCTGTTTCTGCCATTTTTATCTCTCCTTTCTTATATATTATTTTAAAAACTTAGGAGAGTTTTTTAGCTCTGGACCTTTTTCTTTTTACGATTTTTAGACCGACAGGTTTTGCACTGTGAATAAAAACCATCCTTAGAAGTGGAATTGCGGTTGAAGAATCGTGGATGTGCAATGAGCACCCGGCCGCAGCAAGAACAAGTTTTATATGTTCCTTTTTCTTCATACATCTACCAATAGTCAATGAAATTATCAGTTGCTTTTTCTGCTATTAATTCGGGGATTTTATTACAATAAATATTTGATATATATTCTGGTGTATATTGTTTTCCAAATTCCGCATATAATTCTTGCGCTATTTCATTGTTGGACATGGAAGACCATTTATATTCGGTAATAGCTTGGTAGATAGGCTTATCTTCAAGGGCTTCAAATAAACAATTCTCAAAGTCCATAATTAAAAACCACATGTCATTGAACTTGCCCCAATTCTTTCCTTTTAGTTTGATGTAAGATTGAAGAAGTTCGCGGCAAAGAGATTTTTTCATAAGAGAAGCACCTTCGTAATGGATTGTACCGTCTGAGTCAATCCATTCTTTTACGGGATATTCTTGCGGCAAAGGTGCCTATGTGGGGGGCGATGAGCTTAGGTTAACGCCCTAGTGCATATCTCTGAGTTCATAACAAAGGGCCTTATCTTCGCGGAAGGCCTTGGCCGCAATCCATGCGCGACGTCCGGTAGAACTTTTTTGAATTTCTTTCCAGAGTTGCGCTGCTTCAAGGCGGTCGCGCAAACCAGGAATTTCATCTAAATCTCTTTGTGTAATAGCACGTGGTTTTCTAGTAATTTTTTCATTTGTGACTGAACGAGATTGTGATAACGCTTCGATTGCATCTGCACCAGCTTCAAATTTGGCAGAAAGAGACTGATAGGAAGTTTCATGCTCTCTAATTACTTTCATACGGTTTTCAGTTGTAATTTTACGCTCACGAATTCGTTCTTGTTTATCTAAAGGGTAAACTAACTAGTCAGCTAACCATTCTAATTCTTTTTCATTTGGATTAGGATTATCTTTTAAGTAGTTATTTACAAATTCTAATCTACCCTCTGATGTTTCTATTTTAGTATCTAAGAACAAGGTATTTTAACCTCCTTTCTATTTTCGTTCGGTAACTATATTATAACAAAAAATTTTTGTAGTGTCAACTTTTTCGTCTTTTGGAATAAAAATTGCTTTGAGTTTGTGGGGGATGGAGAGAAAGCCCGGGGATGCAGTAACTGCGGGCGTTTCCCAAAATCCCTGCCCCCTTCAAAGATCTTCAAACGCAGTAACTACGGGGCTTTCCAGCACCAGGCGGCGACTTGCAAATTTTGCTGTACTGTGTCCCCGCCGTGTTGTATCATTCAATCATCAAGCAAGGGAACATCAAAACCGAGCTTGACACCGTACCTTAACACAACCTACCTAAAGACGTTTTAGTGATTAAGTCAATACAAAGGCGCTTAGTCGTATTGATTAAAGCTATGCGTAGAAATTGCATAAATCATCGTGTCCGCAAGGGTTAATGATGGGTGCATAATGTAGCGGACTTGCACTTCGCTATAAGGTCGTATCTTGACAATTGGGCTATATGTTGCCGTATAGGGCTACCATACATACTACTATTGCGTGCTTTTACTGCACCACGACTGCGCATAAGTTAAGGGTTGCGCCTCGTGGTAGCAAGTCGGTGGCAGATACCTACTAACCGATAAGCCACAAGCGGGCGCGCAATAAAACAAAATACCGCTTGCGGTAATGTGCCTATAGGCGTATAATGTCTATAGGTAGATTATCGCATAAGCGATAAAATAATAGTTTGGAGGACAAAATTATGACAGACACATTCATCTACAAGATCTATGACGCAAACTCGATAGGAGCTATGCGTTGCGAAAAAATCGTAAGCGCTATCCTTAGCGACATTAAGGGTGAACCGGTCGCATACTCGATGCCAAGGTCTTTCAAGACATACTTGATGTATAGCGATGCGAATGGAAGGCTGGACGTTACTGTCTATGCAAAATATAGGCGTGGCAGGTTCTACACTGTCACAAAGCGTGACGAAAGGCGCAGAAAGTGTATGGTACTTGATGTCCATATACGCGACGACGGACAACACTCAGCAAGAGTGCACACTTGGGCAATATAACACGCCACAGGATAGGCAGGGGCAACTCTGCCTATCCGATGGCTTGCTATAAGGCAAGACTATATTATAATAGAGGAGGAACATAAAGATGTTCACAGTATCAGATGTAATCGTTAAGGCAGGCAAGGCAAGAGTGTACGCATACAGTGATAAGGGGTTGTCGTATATCATCACGACAGACGGCAAGCGCAACAGAGCATACAAGGTATCAGACACAAGTAACAAAGGACTTGTGTTGATGTCTTGGGCAGTATCAAGGGCACGTATGAAGTTACTTGCTGATAAGTTGGTTGATGTTGTCACCAATGGCAACGTTAAGCTATTACGCGGCACAAAGGGACCGCAGACAATCAAGGTAGGAAGGGAGGTATAACACAATGAGTGTAGAGTTCTTTAGAGAATACGGAAGGGACATGCTCGAACAGGGCATGTCCTTATCCTACATAGCACACTATTTCGGTAATAATGTGTACGAGTGGTATAACACTGAGTACACACACAATCTTAATAAAAAGGAGGCATAATATGGAACTTATATTAACAGAAATTGATTATACAACAATATATTATATGATCGAAGAATTCGCAGTCACAGAAAAGACTGAAATATACAAGCACAATGATGAGATTGTGGGATATATGGACGCACGACTTGGCGAGGCGTATGTAAATATTGCCTTTGCTCTTGATGAGGACGGCTGGATGCTCACAATTGGCGTTTTTAAGGACGCATATTGTAGAGAGGCAGTATGTCTCATGTATGTGGCAACAAAGATTGATAGGTCATGTCCAATTATTACACCGCTAAACGAAGAGCAATATATAGGTTTGGCAGGTGTGCCAGAGGCAGCAATAAGGCAGGGGGCAAGGCGCCTATAAGGCGCCCCCTATTTTTAGAGAGGAACAAATATGGGAACTTTCATAGCAATTTTAATAATAATTATTGTGGCTGTAGCCAATAGATAAGGAGGAATTAAAAATGGAATTTAAAGTTTGTGATACGATCGACGTTATCGCCTATGATATAAGGGCGACATTTGAACACCCGGACTATAGCTCAAAGCTCGTTTGGGGTACAATGTATTCCGATGATAAAGACAATTTCACGGCAACAGTTAGAACATTCCGTGAGTTGTGGAACAAGCATAATGCATACGGGCATTATCACGAGCTCATGTTGGAAGTAATAACATACTTTGAGGTTGAAAACGAAGTTTTAAAACTTACGTGGACTCTCAAAGGAAACGACCTCTTATCAGATGAGGAGCTGTATAATAGCGTAAGTAAAAAAGTGGAGAGTTTCAGGGGGGCATAAGCCCCCCCATTTTTCAAATCACATATACAATAATAATTCCAATAGAGGAGGAAAATAAAATGAAAACTATAACAATTGAATCGGTAAATAATATGTATCGTTGGTCAAAAGGTGATTTGTTCGAGGCATACGGCAAGCCCTCAATGGCTAAGATAGCATCATGGCGCCGCATACAAGATAGGATGACACATAGCGGCGGCAGAGACTTAGTAGTGCGCAGTAGGAACTGCCACGTATACACCGCGATGTGGAGAACAAATGACAGACTGTATATCGAATATCCCAATAGGACAGAAGAATTTGAGATAACGGGGGCATAGCGCCCCCGATTTTAAATCTACATTTGCACAAATAATTCCTGGTCAGTTTGTGCAAATGTAAATTTTAAATTTTGTGCACTTGCATAAAGTTTTCATCCCGGCTTTGTGCAATATGTAGAAAATAAAGTTTGTGCACCTGCACAAATATGCGGCGGCCCGGTTGTGCAATATGCACAAAGGTAGATTGCCCCAGCGCGCCCGGCCCTCGCGCTGGGCTTTTCAAAACGAACATACATTCGGAAAAAATTTACAATTTGTTCACAATTTGTTTACATATGGTTTATTCCCATAAACCGAACGAATGTTCGTTTTTATCGAGTACCGGCCGACCAGGCCGGAAAATTATACCACAGTGCCGCCACAAAGTCAAGCACTTTTTTTCTACATTTTGCACAAATTTTCACACTCCCGATTTGTGCAAAATGTAGAAAAAAATTTTTTGTGCAAAATGTAGAATTTTTACTTTTTAATTTGTGCAAATGTAAAAACGAACTTTTATTTTTGTGCAAAATGTAGAAATTCACCCGCGATTTTTGTGATTATTTGGTGAAAATGTAGAAAAATTTGGGTATTGACAAACTCCGCCCCAACCCTTATAATAGAGGCATGAGTTGAGGGGACGCCCAAGGCTCAAGAGATTACTTTTAGAGGAGGATTTAGAAATGACAAGGACAGAATTTAAGGTATCAGTAGACT